>ERZ1026810.225-NODE-225-length-39741-cov-8.403241_pt1 | contig 39741 bp, 57 predicted proteins | sample MGYA00520872_ERZ1026810 | MGnify/ENA primary metagenome ERZ1026810 (study PRJEB33270, sample SAMEA104284477) | anaerobic digester metagenome | biome: Anaerobic digester microbiome; feature: mesophilic sludge digester; material: Anaerobic digester biomass | place... | reverse complement strand
GCCTTGAGCCGCTCTTTCATCGCGAACGGCGCCCGCGCGTGGATGCGGCCGTTGACAACCTGTAGCGTGGCTGTCATCGCCGCCTCAGTTGACCGTGTAACCCGGATCGCGGCCATCCGGCTCGTGTCTGTTGATCGAGCGATCCGGTAGCACGTCCGCCGGGTTCTCGGCGCGCAGATCCCACCCCCGTCGGCGCGCGAGACACTCGACATGCCAAATCGCATCGTTCCACACGATCCACGACGCATCGCCTGCGATCCTGCGCCGGCACGCCGGACACTCGGCGGCGAGCTCGAGGCTCTCGAGTCGCGCCGGGTAGATCCTGGCGAGCGCCCATGCCTTGACGCGCCGCCACAATCGGCCGATACTACCCTTGTACACAGCACACCTCCCTCTCCGCCTCGGTCGCCGCCGAGGCTAGTCTGTCTCGGCCGCTGGTGCGGCGCGAGAATGGTCCCGCCGCCCCGGAGCGGCGGGTGCAAGGTGAAAGTCCAAGCGGGAGCTATGGCGAACCCCTTTCGGGGTGGCATCGGCCGTCCGGGCGGCCAGTTGCGCAGGCTGGTCCTGCGCGCCCGGTGCCGGCACCCCGGCACCACGACTCAATTCTGCCGCGAGCAGCGCCATGTCCTCACGTGTCAGCGCCGCGGCGCTGCCGCGCGCCGCGATGAGCTCACGGTAGAGCGCCACCCACGCCGCCGCCTGTGGCGACTGACGCGGGATCGGCCTCGGGTCCTGCTCTCGCATGTGGCTACTCGTTGACGGCCGCCGGCAGCTCGGCGCCGTACAGATCTTCGAAGGTGATCGCGGCGTCGTACTTGCGCAGCGCCGCGAGGATGGCGACGAGGCTGCGAGAGCTTGGCGCGTGGTGGCCGCGCACCCACTCGCTGACCTGGTCGTCGCCGACGCCGAGCTCGCGTGCCAGCGCTCGCTGTGATACCCCGAGGCGCTGTAGGATCGGTCCTAGGTTCACGCTGCCGTCCTCCTGCACCCAACGTAGAGCACCGCGCGCGGTTTGTCAAGTTTCCCAAACCGCACCCCGTCGCCGAGCGTCCGCCGACACGCCGCGTGCATCTCGCGCACCAAACCCCTTGACAATTTCTAGGCATGGGTTTATATTGTTTCTAGGAAGGGAGGCAACATGAGCTACGCGATGGACAGACACCAGACCATGAGGCAGCTCGCAGCAGTGGCCAGGGAGTACGACCGCCGACACGATGTGGTGCTCCGCCGACAGGCCGCCACGGCGTGGCGCGAACTGGCGACCGCGGCCGAGGCTGCGCGGGCGCCGCGCTACCTGACCTGGGCGGGGCGGAGGCTCGCATGACTGACCGCACCTCAATCTACATCGGCCAACAGCGCTAGCTGCTGCAGCAGTTGCGATGTGCGCAGCCGCGGAAGAGCAGTAGCCCAGGCCCGGCCCCCTCTCCGGAGGGGGCCTCGCTCTCGGCTCAGCCTGCTGGAGGTAACACATGAAAGCAGCGACACCGACTACCATCGCCGATCGCCGAGCGGCCGTCATCGAACAACTCAACGAGGTGGCAGCGAAGTACCGCAGCGAGCCGCTGGTCGCGGCACTCATCCGCGACACGCAGCGCATCGTGAGGCACTCCAAGCGCCCCGAGGCGGTGCTCGGCGCGCTGTCGACGCTCGACGATCTCGTGCATGTGCGCCGGCGCGTCTTCGCCGCGCACATGAGATATCACATGGAGGCTGCTCGGCACGTGCAGCCAGTAGAGCACCAGGCGGAACTGCTCGAATCACGGCTCGCCATCGAGCGGCGGCTCGGCGCGTCGGCTGAGGAGCTCGCCGCGCTGCGCAGTGAGCTCGCCGGTCTTGCGGCGACGATCGAGCGCATCGAGCGCGAGGAACCAGAGCTCATCGAGGCTCGTGAGGCTGCATTCGCGTGCGAGGAAGAATGGCGCGAGCGCGTCGAGCGGTTTGAAGCGATGGTTCGCGCCCTGCTCCGCATCAACGAGGTAACCCTGTGATCATGCGCAGCATGCCAGCACCCCACGCCTCCTGGGTGCCGGCGTTGGCCGGTCGCCATCGTGGCGGCCGGCCGTTTTTTGTTGGAGGCCAACAAGGAGAGCAGACATGGGAAAAAGAGGACCGCAGATCGGCGGCGCTGGTCGTAGAAAAGACGCCCCTGTCATGTGCACACTGCATGAGGCGCGCACCGCGCGCGGCATGACACAGCGGATGCTCGCCGAGATGCTTACCACCGCTCCGCAAACCGTCGCACTCTGGGAAAGCGGTAAATACTGGCCGCACCCCCGAATGATGTTCGCGCTCGCCTACATCCTCGGCGTGACGGTGCCGGACCTCTGGCCGGTGCTCCGCCGCGAGGTGATCCTCGGCGAGCTCGGCCTTGAGCCGCCGGCTGGTGCACCATGAACCCGCTCGCAGTCGCTCTGTGGCTGTGGCTGTTCACCGGCCTGCTTGCGGTGCTCGCCGCTGCGATCGGCTGGCTGTCCAAAGGCCGCGCTGGCCTCGGCACCCTCGCGATGGCCGCGCGGTTCGCAATCCTGCTACCGTTCTGGCCGGTGCTGTTGTTGCTCGGCGCGTACGTCGTCGGCGCCGCCGAGGCGAGCCGAGAGGAGGCCGACAATGATGCATGAGCTGCTGCCGAAGTCAATCGCCGAGTGGCACCTGCTGCTCGCCGGCGCCCTGCTCGGCGTCACCGTGATGCTCGCGGTGATGGCCGCCATCATCCACGGCCTGCGCCGGCACTACGAGCGCGGCCGCATGGATGGCCGGATCACCCGCCGCTGTGTGGCGATCAAGTCCGGCGCCTGGTCGGACTCGTCCACGTGGCTCTGGGGCGACGTGCCGGCCGAAGGCGACACCGTCGTCATCCCCGAACACATCACCGTCAAGGTCGACGCCGATGCCTACTTCGACTGAGCGCCGCGCCGGGTACCGTGACCTGCGCTTCGCGACGCGGCAGCGGGCCGAGCTCGACATCGGCCTGGTGCGTGCGCAGCTCCTCAAGGGTCGCACCATCGACGAGGTCGAGCGCCTGCACGCCGCGGCACTCGCGACGCTGCCGGCACGCATGCAACGCGACGGCCGCGTGACGAGCCTCAAGGCCGCGCGCCGTCTGATCGCCGAGCTTGAGCAGCACATCCTACCCGATGAGCCGGTATGCGTGTCGCGGCAGCGCGCCATGCTGCGGCGCTTCGCCGGGTTCGAGGCCGACGAACAATGAGTGCCACCGAGCTACCAGTCGAGCCGTGGCGGCGCCTTGGCGCGCTGCTGCGATCCGGCGAGATGTTGCGTGTCGAGACGCTCGGCGTCGACGCCGGCCGTGTGTGCTGGGTGTCCGGCACCGTCCTAGCCGTCGAGACTGTGCACGTTGCCGGCCAGCTGCGCCGGCACGGCGTTGCCATCACCCGGTGCTGTGGCGCCGAGGATCTCGACGCCGGCGGCTGTGTCCTCTTGCTGCGCTTCATCACCGACGCCATCGGCGCCGCGGCGGCCGACGATTTCCGCGCGCGGATTGCGCGAGGTATTGCTCATGCCCGCCGGTGACCGCGAGCCCGACATCGTGCTACCGATGCCACAGCCGCACCGTGTCGGCGACTTCCTGGTCCGCGCCACGCTCGGCGGCGGCCTCGGCACCGGCGCGGTGGCGGCCGGCGGCGGCGATGGCGAGCGTCCAGAGCCGTTCGGCGTCGCCGCGGCGCTCGTGATCGCGGCCGGCTGGCGGTGGGCACGCCGGTGGCATCCGGCGCTCTACGCGCGGTGGCGCCGGCAGTGCAGTCCCGCTGAGCTGTGGGCGCGCGCCGAGGTGCGCGCCTCTAGCGCCGTCACCCATGCCGCGCTGTGGCATGCACGCTGGTGCCGGCCTGGCTGGGGTACGCACTTGCCGGCGCGCGAGGATTCACCGCGCGAGGCGCACGCGCGCACGCTCTACCACGTCGCCGACCGCCTGCAGGATCGTGCCGAGCGCCTGTGGCAGTCACCGCAGGTCGCCGTCGCCGTCGACTGGGTTGGCTTGGCACTGATGCTCGCCGTGTGGCATGAGCGCGAGGAGCGCTTCGCGGCGTACGTGATGTGACGGGTTACCTGAGCAGCGCCAGCTCGGTTGACTCGCTCGGCTGATCTGATAGGATTGTGCCACTCATAGGCCTCTGACCTCCTCCTATGGGTCACGCCACCGGACGGCACATCCCGTCGCGGTGGTACTTACGTCAGTGTATCACACCGCTACTGCGGATCGTCCGCGAGCCAGTAATCGAGCATGTCGAGCAGCAGCCGCGAGACGAGTGTGAGCACCATCGCGAGGATGCCGGCGAGCTCCGGAGACAGCGGCGGCGTCGAGATGTAGCCGCCGAGAATGCCAAACGCAGCCGCCACGATGAGCTTGATCTCCGAGAGCTGCTTGCGCACCCACGTTTTCCAGTTCCACCCATCAAACGAGAGTCTCATGGCTCCACCTCCGGTTGCCAGTGGTCGGCGGCGAGTGCGGCTTCCATCCGCAGGCGGAACGCCGCGGCCTGTTCCGGCGTCCACTCGCCGGACTTCTGTAGCGCCTCGGCGATCGCTGCCGCGAGCGGTGGCAGCACCTGCGCGAGCGCGAGTAGCAGCTGAATGATCGCCGGGTTCATCGCGCACCTCCCCACGCGGCGAGGATCGCCTGTGCATCGTGCGCGAGCTGCTCGCACACCGCCAGCCACGTGATGAGCGTCGCGCGTCGCTCCGGCGTCCGGTGCGCGCGGTACGCCGTGATCGCGGCCTCGAGCGCGCGGAAGCTCGCCGGCCCGCGGGTGCGCATCGACTCGGCGACGGCGTGCGCGCCTGGCACCACCTCGTCGAGCGCGTGCTGGTTCTCGCGCTCGATTCTGAGGAACGCATCGACTGTCTCGAAGCTCACCACGAGCGCCTGCTCGGCGCGCACGAGCACCGGGTCCGCGCCTGGCTGGATCGTCGCGCACCCCACGAGCGCCACCAGCGCAAGCGCGGCTACTATCACTAGCCACTGTTTCTCTCTCATATATCCCTCCATCACTGCGTCGGCGGCGCGATCGGCGTCGGCGGTATCACACGCACCGTCAACGGCCCCCTGACGCGGTAGATGTCACTGAGAACGAACTCACACTTTTCCGGCTCGCATTCAATGCGCACCTCATGGCCTTCCGGCAGCCGGTACACGAGCACCGCATCCCCTGGAGTGCCTGGCGTGGCCGTAGGCGGCCCTACAGTCGGCGTGTGTGTCGCGGTAGGGGTAGGACTACCCCCCGGCGTAGATGTCGGCTCTGGAGCCAACGTCGGCGCAGGGGTGCGGGTTGGTAGCGGCTCTGTCACCGGCGTGAGCACCGAGGCGATGGCCGTCGGGATCGTTGCGCCGACTGGCTGCCACACGCACAGCTCCCACGCGCCGGTCTCCGGCCCTCGACCGTCGCCGCACATGTGGACGATGTACTGCCCCGCGAGATCGCCGGACTCGGTACGCGCGAAGCCTGGATCCCAGGCTGTCATCACCCCAGGCCGGATGCGCCGGCCAGTCGGCTCCCACACCACCCCGACGTCAGCCATCACTGGATGCGTCTGCGCCACTGAGCGCCACTCGGCCAGCTCATACCATGCCCATGGCGGCACCGGCCACTCGGACACCTCCTCGAGCGCGTACCAGACGCCGCCCGAGCGGACGACGTCCGTGATGCTCGGGTGCATGTCCGCCGGGTAGCCGCGCCAGCTCGTGGACTTCGGCGAGCCCGGCACGCCGGTCGGCATGATCTGTCGCCGGACGATGCGCTGCGACCCGGTGTCGTCCGTCTCTCGCGTGTACAGCCACTGCCGGCCGGTGGCCTGATCCTCGACGATGCCGATGTTCCAGTGCCCCGTGCCCGCCAGCCAGGACTCGTCCGGCCGTGTCCACGAGCTACCCCACGAGCCAGTCAGTGCCGACACCCTGGCCCGCTCATGCGGTGGCTTGGCGCGCTCACCCCAGTGCGTCGCCGTGTACGAGATCCGTCCCGCGTGGTAGGCAGGAAACGCCAATTCGTGCTCGTCGCGCGGCGTCGCACCCCAGTCATTGCAGACTGCGAGCCATTCCCACGCGCCGCCTGGCAGTGTCAGTCGTGCGATCCCCTCGAACCCTGGTCCCCACGGCAGCGGCACGTCACAGCAGTAGCCGGCGTTGACGAGCAGCGACCATGCGCTGCCAGAGTGCCGGATGAGCTGCGGCCCCTGCACATAGTTTGTCGCGTTGGCCACCTGCGACGGCGGCCGTCGCTGCCCCTGTGGCCCGACGAGCCGCCACAGTTGGCCGGCCTCGATGCTCGGTGGCTCAGCGGCGCTGATCGCTGCCGTCGGCCTCGGTGGCGGCACCGGCGGCATGAGCTTCGACGGCTCCCACCGCTCGATCCGCCCGACGATCGCCGCCCCCACGAGCGCGCCGCCGACGGCGAGCCCGATCCCGACTTTGCGCCCTGTCGTCATACCTCCTCCAGTACCGGCGACGGCCGGCCGCCTCGTCCTCGTCGCGGTGCGCCGCCGCTACTGCCTCAGCCTCTTCGAGTATCACTGTCAGCACGCCGAGGTGTGGCTTGACGGTGCCGCGCGCAAGCCTGACACGCAGCCGCGCGCCGAGTTCGGCGCCGCGCTGCCACGCCCATGAGTGCGTCACGACTCGACGACCTCGGTGGCCTGTGGCTCGGGAATCTCGAAGTGCGGCCTATCCCTCGGCGTCTTCCATCGGCCGCCCCATCGCAACCCGAGCCGCTTGCCGATCTCGGCCACGAGCTGCCACCGATACCCCTCGCCTGACCAGTCCGGCCGGCCGGCGTCGTCGAGCGGACAGCAGTCGTACGCCAGCGCTGCCGGCGCGCCATCCAGCATGTAGCTGTGCCGGCTCGTCCGCGCGTTCGTGACGCGCCGTCGATTCTCGCCATCCGTGATCGCCGACAACCCGACCGCCTTGCGCAGCGCATTGACGGCGTGCAACGGCCTGCGGCCCTGCGCGTACAGCGCGGCTTGCTCATCCGGTGAGCGCCACGTGCAGTAGATGAGCAGCCGGACGCCGGACGCCGCACAAATGTCGATGTGCTGCTGTGCGAGCACCCGCAACACCGGATGCAGATCGGCGAGATCCCGCGAGGCCACGTCAGTCTGACTCCACGGTACCCTGTAGCGCCTCGACCTGTGCCGCCGTGGTTGCCTCAGCCGCCGCCTTGTTAACAGCTGCGATACGTGCATACTGCCACTTGCGGAACTGCTCCATCATCATCTCGCCGACGATCTGACGGCGGCACCGAGCGTCACACTCGGCGTACGGGATCTCCTTCGCGTCGGCGACCTGGTGCCAGGCATACACCCACTGCGTCTGCCCGCCGAGCGCCGGGATCGCCGTGGTGTTGTCCCACTTGAGCGTGATCTTCACCAACGTGATCGATTGCGCCCACACCGTCACCGCGACGCCAACCAGCAGCGCCGCAACCATGCAGAGAATCGCAGTTGTCTTTTTCATCTCATCCCCCCTCACTGAATGTTCACGATCGCCTGTGGCAGCCGCTGCACGTACTGCGTTGCGTCGTTACCGGCTGAGGTCAAGTCCACCTTTACCGTCGCATCCTTCGTCGCCTTGAGCGTCACGGCCGCGCCGGTGATGCTGTGAATCCAGTACACGTGGCCACTCACGAGCCCACCGATTGACGTACCGCCGGACGCCCAGTACACCACCGGATCATCGACCGCCCAGTCTGGTGCCGATGCAAGCGTGATCGTGTCCGTGCTGGTGTTGACACATGAGCCACCGCAGCCAGCCGGGTCGATGGTGTAGCTCACTGGCTCGCTGTAGAGCGCCTTGCCGATGCCCTTGCCTTGTGCGCACAGACTCGATGACGGCGCGGCATAGCCTGCCGTGCTCGCGTCGATGCATAGATACTGCCCTCGCGTCACCGCCTGATCCTCAGCCAGCACCACGTGTGCGAGGCCGGTGAGGACGATGTTGTACTTGGTGCCGGACGCCGACGGCCCGAGTCCTGAGAACACGCCAATCGCGAGCGTATCGTCCTTCGTGGCAGCAACAAACCTGCCATCGGTGCTCGCCGATGGCATGACCACCTGGCCGTACTGCACCGTGGCGTCAGCTACGAGCGGGACCATGTAGTTGCGTGCAGTGATGCTGCCAGCGCCTGCTGCGTCGCCTCGCGTGATGCCGAGGACGTTCGGCGAATTGCGACCAATGCTGAGATCCTTTGCATAGCTAAAACTACTCGTGCCCGACCACGAGTACGTATATACACTACTCATTGCCGCACCGTTTATTGAGAATTGGAAGTGAGGGCTAATCCGGAGCGCACTTGCAATCAGTATGCCTGTGCTCGAAAATTGAAACGCCGTATTCAATGGTCCGCCATTTTTAGATGACACGAACGTCGCCCAACTGCTTGTGCTTGGTCCCGCTTCCGGCTGTATATACTGATACCACTCCCATTTATCGTCCGAACCGGCGCCGGACGCCCACACATGCCCCTCAAGCCGCAGCGCTGGCGAGTACTGCATCGGTACCCCCGAGGTAGCCGGCGTCGTGTTGGCGAGCACCAGCCCATCCGTGAGCGTCGTCCGAATGTCCGGCTTGTTCACCGTGAGCGTCGAGGTGCCGGTCCTCAGCGCGAGCGTCCCAGCCTCTGACGGCAGCGTGACGCTGATGTCCGAGTCCAGTGAGGCGGGACCGTAGAGCGTCGCGGACTGCGTGCCATTGTCGCCATCCTCCAGACACCGGATGCGCCCCGCCGAGGTCGTGCCGTTGCTCAGCGTCTGCAGCCCCGTCCAGGTGTTCGCGTTGGCGAGGTTCAGCGCCAACGTGTACGGCGAGACGGCCGTCCCGGCACCAGATCGCACGAGCGTGCCATCGGTGGCGTTGACAACTTCGTTGCCGATGACCGAGTCGCCGTCTGCCGGGATGGCGGCCCAGATCGCACGCCGCAGTGTCGCGTCGTACGTCAGCACCTTGCCGCTGTCGCCGGTGAGCGGCAGCGCCATCCAGCACGGCCAGCCGTTGACGGTGCAGCCCCACAGCGAGCCGAACCCCTGCGCGCCGGCCACCGCCGGCATGCACGCCGCCGCGGCGGCCACGAGTGCGATGATGAGATGCTTGCGCATGATCCCCTCCTACTTATCCGTCATCCGGTCGAGTCGCGCCTGTAGGTAGTTGAGCCGCCGCAGGATCTCGCTGTACCGATCCTGCTCAAGCCGCGAGGCCGCATCGACGCGCTCGCGGATCTCGGCTCGCAGCGCGGCGTGCTCGTCCTTACCCCACGCCGTTTTCTCCACGTCGGCCTTGGCGATCTCCTCACGGACGATCGGCACCACCACGAGGCGTGCCGCGCCGTAGAGCGTACTCACGAACGTCACACACATGAGAATGAACGCCATCAGCACCTGTGCGCTCTTGAGGTTGACTGACCAGATGATGCCGTCTCCCGTCCGTTCTCGGCTCACAGTCGCTCGCGGTGTCATGGCTGCACCTCCGCCCCCCCATTGAGCGCTCGCCGGACGCGCTCCTGCTGTGATCGGATGCCGGCCAGCATCCGCTCGCCGGCGGTCCTCTGCACGCGTTCCAGCGTCGCCGCGAGCTTCGCCACCTCGCCGGCGAGGTGCGCGTTCTCGGCGCGCTCTTCGAGCAGCGCCTGCAGTGCCGCGGTGCTGGTCGCGAGCGCGGCCTCGAGCACTGTGCGGCTCACGGTCACGGTGTCATCTGTCATGTCCCCTCCCTACATCCCCTCACCGATCGGCAGTGCTACGAGCCGACTGCGTACGCTCGTGCCGACCGGGATGTCGAGCTTGACCTTGAGCGGTATACGACCACCGGCCGACACCGCGCCGAGCTGTACGCCGGCCTGCACGTCGGTGCCGAGCGGCGCCCAGCTCGTGCCGCCGTCGAGCGACACACTCAGCCACGAGGCCACGCCGGCCGCCATCCGCAGTACCCCAGCGCCGTAGTCCGTCGATGCCACGAGCTCGAGGTCCCACGTCCGCTCGGTGTGCAGCACGTACCACGGCGCCACGAGCAGCCGCGCCTCGATGTTGGTACCTGCCCAGCACAGTCGCGTGGCCATCAGTACCACCCCTCGGCGATGTAGGTACCGACGGCCTGCGTCGGGTAGACGCTCGACACATCGGCCTGCTGCACCGCCCACACACGCGATGCCCTGCCACTCACCAAATCCTCGCGCTCGATGCCCAGAACTGTTTCCCCCGGCTGCGGCGCGACAGCATCGATCACGAGCACCGCCCCCTCCACGTCCATGAGCACGTACGCCGCGCACGGTGACCACCATTGTTGTTGCACGATCTCATGGCGCATCTCGGCGGCCGTCACTGAGTGCTCGAACGCCCACTCGATACCCTGGTCGTACGAGCAATAGAGGCCGCCGAACCACTCATACCAGATCTCGGCGCTCTCACCAGTGACGACGATATTTTGCCGCACCGGCTCAAACGGCGGCCGATCCCAGTAAACGCGCGTAAACACCTCGTCGCTGTAGTACATCTCGAAGAAGTTGACGGCGACGTAGTGCGCAATCGTCCGCGCCCAGATCTTCCACGTGCGTGGCCGCAGGTACAGCCGCAGCCGCGCGCCGTCGCCCCACGTCGCCCAGCGGTGGCCGTCCTCGAGGTCCATGTGATCGTCGCCAACCCATTGATACCGCTCGGGTTGCGAGAGGTCGAATGGCGCGAAGAAGAGATTGTCCCTCAGCTCGACGGTGTACCGGCAGCCTGGCAGGCCATGCCACCGCAGCTCGACCGGCGGTTTCAGCGCACATGCCGAAACCTCGTTGCCGATCGGCTGCCGTACCCACTCGGTCGGCACCTGCGCCGGGTTGGCCTGCTGCTCGGCTACAGTTGCCGTCCGCGAGTGCCGCCACTGTGGCCGGCTCGATACCGCGCCATCCGTTGCGTCGAGGCGGTTGTCACCCGCCGGCGCCGGCGCCCAACGCTGGCCGTCCTGATCCCACTGGTGTAGCCGCAACGTGAGCGCGCGGTAGCGATCGGTGAGGTCGACCGGCGCCACGCCGCGGAACGGCAGCGGCCACGGCCGCATGGTGACGCGCTGCCAGCTCTCGTCGCGTAGCCGCCGCTCGAAGTCAGTCGGCAGCGGCGTGGCAACGCTGTACTCGCACCGCCGCTGCGCCCACCGTAGCGCGTCCATCCCCGGCACTACGTCCGGCGTGTGGCGCGCCTGCGTGCCGAGGTCGTGCAGCGCCGCCGAGATCACGGCAGCACCTCGCACTCGATGTCGGCGAGCGTGAGCTTCGCCTCGCCGCCGTCGACCTGCACGGTGAAGCCGAACCCCTCGACGCGCCAATCCCGCGCACCCAGCGTGAGGTCATACACCGTGCCGGCCGTCGTGATCGTCGCCGCGAGATCCGGCAGACTCAGCGTCTGGCCGCGCTCGATCATCGGCAGCACCACCGTCGGCTTGACACGCGCTGCCTGCGCCGTGGGATCCGCGTAGCGATCGAAGATCCGCGCCGCGACCTCTGAGCCGAACGTCGTCACGTCTGAGAATCCGGCCGGGTACTCAGCGCCGAGCTGCCACTCGTCCTCGGCGCCGCTCTCGAGCTCGACGCCAAACGACGCGTCATCCGCGTCGGCGAACGCGCCGGGCCCGTCCGGCCAGCCGGCAAGTGCCGCCGGCACGTCGAGCACGAGCGTCTCGCCGTAGCCGGGATCGACGCCAACCGGCAGCGACGCCTCCACGGTGCGCTCACGGTGTGAGGCGAGCACACGCAGCGCGCCGGTGCGGTTGCCTGAGCCGCTGGTGGACACTGTGACGATCGCCGACGGCGGTGACTCGGATCGCTGCCAGATGGCGACGGCCTGATACTCGTACACGCCGCCGGCCGCTACGTCGCCGTCCCACAGCACAACCCGGCCACGGCGCCCTGGGTCCGTCTCTTGATTGTCGCCCTCGGCGACTTGCTGCCACTCATCGGCCACTGGATCGGTGACCTGATCCGGCTTGTCGATCGGCGTTGCCGTCGGCCGTGGGTCGGCCGGGTTGCCGTCGAAGTCCTCAGCAGTGCCGACGCTGATCACAGCCGCGCCTTGCGGTGTCGGCGGTGTGCCACTGCTATAGAGGCGGTATGCGTCCGCCGGCGCCGATGGCTCGGTGACGACGCGCCGATACACGACGTAGCGCTCGGGATGTATGTACTCGGTCATCTCGACCGGCCACACACGCGTGAACTCGGCCTCACCGCCGGTGACCTCGAGCATCACGCCCTGCGCGCCGGCGTCGGACGCATCGAGCTTCGGCGCTGTGAGCTCGACGGGCAGGTCGAACTCGAACGGTGCCTTGAGCGCCGCGCGCGGCCCGAACACCTCGGGTGGACACGCGCGTAGGTGGTCGTACCTCACGTCCCACTCGAGGATGCGCTGAAAGTCCTCCTGCACCTCGTGGCACACTGTCTCGATCGGATCAACCCACACTGCCTCTTGGGGTTGCGTGCTCTCTTCAACGACCGCCACCGCCTTCGTCGCTGTGCGCCAGTCTCGCGCGCTGTCCAAGATCCGGTTCGTGTTGCCGTCGACACGGTAGCCGCGCTCTTGCGCCATGGACACGTCACCGGCAGTCGGCGCGAGATCGTAGATCACATAGCCGGCGCGCGTCATCCGCGACGACTGCGCGAGGTACGGTGGGTGACACATGTACCGCGTCCACTGCTCTTCAACCTTGATCAACGCCCCCCGCTCGCTGACCTTCGGCAGGTACACGAGCGCGTACGTGACGCGGTGCTCGAGCAGCGGCGCGTGGGTGGCGGTGTCATAGTCCCACTCGGACACTACACGCTCGATCACCGCGCCGGCGGCGTCCGTCGTCGTGATCTCCTGCGTGATGATGAGCTCGCGCCGCGCGTTGACATCCTGGTAGATCGCCTCGACGCCGGCGACCTTGGCGAGCCCCGTCGTGAGGTTGTCCGGCTGCGAGAACTGGCCGAGCGTCCAGCGCCGCGTGTGGTTGGGAATCAAGCCACCCATTACGGGAACCTCGGCACGCGGACGATGATACGCCGCACCCGCGCGCGGTTGACTGGCCGCGCCTCGACAGCGGCGATCGCGTCAGTCGTGAGATGCACCGAGCCGACACCCGAGAGCCGGCGCTGCAGCGGGTCGGCGAGCAGTAGCGCGCGTCGTTCGCGCCGCCAGTACACGTCCGGCGCGAAGCATCGCACGAGCGAAAACATGACTTCCCACAGCGTGCGTGTCGGGTCGCACACCGTCGGCGCGAGCGTGTAGTCCGGTAGCTGGTAATCGACGATGAGCCCCGCGCGCCGGCCGAGCTGCTGCACGGCGTCGCGGCACGTGGACGCCTGCACGTACTCCCACCGGCCGACGATGCCGTCTTCGCGCTCGACGGCCTGGCGCGCAAGCCGCCGCGACGGCGCGAGCACGAGCGTCGAGCGCGGCGCCATCCGCTGTGCGCGCCACGCCCAGTCATAGCCGTGACACGAGAGCACCGGCACTGTCCCGTCCATCACGAGCGTCGGCGGCCGATCCGGCGAGAGGCACCCGTCCACCATCACCGTCTGACCGCCGAGCAGGATGTCGACGACAGCAGTCACGTCGATCGGGTCCGGCAAGCCGCGGAACGTGACCGACCACTCGCGGTAGAACGTCCGCGGCGCCTGGCGCACCGAGACAGACTCTACCCACGGCGTGTAGTCGCGGCCATCCACGAGCACCTTGATGGCTAGGACCACGTGACACCTGCGCTCGTGAGCGTCTGGTACAGCGTCGAGTCAATCACCTGGACCTCGACGGCATTGCGCCTGTTCACGGCGTAGACGATCCCGGCCGACGCACCGTGTGTGGCAGTGACGACGCCGACGATGCCGGATGCCGGCACCTCGACAGCAGTGACGACGCCGACGGCGCCTGCTGCCGGTACCTCGTGGCGCATCCACGCCTGGACGAGCCCAGCGGCTGAAATGTAGGACGGCGTCCACCCCTCGACGATGCCCGCCGCCGGCACGTCGGTGATCGCCGGCGCGCCGACGACGCCCGAGGATACGCCGGCCCATGTGCGGTACGTGGCGATGTAGTACACGGCGTCCATCGCCGCCGACCGCATGGTGTCGACGACGTTGTAGCCGAGCTCGCCACGGATGAGGTCCGCGTAGAGGTCCATCACGGAAAACGAGGCCACAGCGCCGACGCCGAAGGCGGCGAGCTGCTCGCCGAGCGCCACCCACGCACCCTCGCAGTAGCCACCCTCTGAGCCGATCTCGACGACCGTGAAGCTCGCCGCGTCGAGCGTCGAGCTGTCATACACGATCTCGACGGCGATCGCCGCACCTGAGGCGTCGAACCACTCGATCCCCTGGGTGATGGCGTGCAGCTCTTTGGCGTCCGAGCCCTGCCACGTCACCAGCATGCCGTTGGCGACGGTGCACGAGGTGCCGTCGACGATGATCTCGAGCAGCGCCGGGTCAAGATCCGAGCTATCGGACAGCTCGACCTCGACCGGACGGTTCGGCCACACCTCGGCCGCCCCGTCGCCCGGGATCAGCGCGTCGAGTGACACGGCCACGTCACACCCTCACGTTCAGCCTGACGCGCTTGTATTCCTGGACCGTTGTAGGACTCACTTTAGCTCGCAACCAGATAGCCGCCTCGCCGCTGCCGATCTCCATCACCGGTGAGCCCGCGACGTAGTGCTTGGCCAGCTTCGTCGTCAGCGTGATGCCGTTGCCGTCGACGCTGTCGATGATTGCCTCCTCGTACTTCGTCGGATCGCCGATATCCTGGATGTAGATCAGCTCAGCTGCCGCGAAGCCCATGCCAGCAGCACCCGTCAGCGGAATGAAGTCCTCGGCCAGCTCGCCGGCGCCAGCCACGCCAGTCGACAGCGCGAAGGTGCCCGACTCCAGCGAGCGAATCGGTAGCGAGGTTGCTACCTTGGCGCCTGCGCCGTACACCGTCGAATCGTCCGTGAGGCCGGACAGCGTCACACCCCAGGCGGTCACCGCGATCGTCCACGTGTCGCTGGCCGTGTGGCCGGTCGTCGCCCCGAAGGTCACGTAGACGCCCTCGGTGCCGATCGCCTGCGCACTGCCGGTGATGTCGACGCCCGAGGTCCACGCGCCTGCGCCCTTGCGCCACCGGAAGGTGTCCGGCGTGCCGGTGCCGTCGATCTCCACCTCGTAATCCTCGTCCGTGGTGCCGCGGTAGTGCCCGCTCGACGTGCAGTCGTCGAGCCCGCTCCCAGTGAAAACGGCCGCTGCGACCTCCTCGGTGTCAACGGAGTCGACGACACCCTCGTGGATGTGATCGGCGTCGGCGATGAATGCCGGGTCGCCGATGCCCCACTGGCTCGGGTTGATTGCACGCGTCGGGATTTTCTTCGTCGTGGCGTCGATGGTGACGGCCGCCGCCGAGAGGATGCGCCGCGCCTTGATCGGCCGCCACGTGGCCGCTGCCGGCGCCAGGCCGGTGCCGTCATCGGCTGCCATCTGTACTTGTTCGTTCGAGTCCGCAGGCCACGCGAGGTCAGTGGTGTTGCCGATGACGTTGAACACCCACGTGTCGCCGCTGCTGTGGCTGCCGTCCCACGCCGCGGCCGGGATGTGGCAGCCACCCGCCGGCGCGTCCCAGTCCCCTGTTACAGCGCCCGTCCACCCGGCACCGCCGGCCACCGGGTTGAGGTTGACGGGGTTGTCGCGGTACGCGGTGGCCTTGATCTGGTAGGCAGTCGCCGAGGTGAACTCGATCTCGTACGCCTGCGATACCGCGCCCTCGTCGAGCTGCACGTGTGTCAGCACGCCTGTAGTCCCGACTGTCTGCACAGGCAGCGTCCACTCAGGATGATCGTCGAGCACCTCGACATGCGGCAGCATGCGCCCTGTGAAGTTGCGCAAGAAGCACTTGACGGCGGCACCTGTCTCGCCGCGCTCGTAGGCGCCGAGGTCGAGCGTCACGTCGACGGTATTGTCGAGCGGGCGCGCGAGGTCAATGGCGAACGGTGAGGCGGCCTTGGATGCGAAGAACTCCAGCGGCAGGAGGTAGAGGACTTCGAGGTATGGGTATTTGCCAGCGGTTGAGAAGTACCACTGCATGTTGACGTTGACATCTAGGATGCCGCCCAGCGGCTCCCACCGCACCAGCATCTCGAGGTCTTGCCCGTTGCGCAAGCGCGACTGCAGCTCACCGGTGATGACGAAGGTGTCCGAATACGTCGGCATCGCGCCCGATGTACGCTTCGGGACGAGTAGCTTGACGATCGGATTGGCGAGCGCATCGGCGCCGTGAAGCACGCCATACGCGTCGTTCGTCCACGTCGCCAACGCCGACGCGTCCTTGTAGCGGTACGTCGCGTCTGTGTAGTCGATCCCTGGCGCCACGAGCCGATAGAGCGAGTAGGTTTTTCCACCCGATGGAGTCTGGCTGCCCTGCTCGCGCTGCCACACGTGGAGCGCCGCGTAGAGTACGATCGGCGTGTAGCCGATCTGCGCGCGGATGTTGCCGAGCGCGACCTTGAGCAGTCCTTTTTCGCATGCCCTAGACATCTCCGTCCCGCGTCCGATAAAGATCGGCTGATCTCCTGGCCCAGGCACTTCGCTACCGTTGCTGCCATACCCGTCGACGATGATCGACGAGCCAACGATCTGCCGATACACGAAGTCAGCGTGCTGTGCGCTGAATTTGCCCCACTCTAAGCTGCGCATCAAATCCCCCTAGATCGTCAGCGCCCGCAGTCGCGGCAGCATCTCGCGCAGTGCCGCCGGTGCCGTGGCAAGTGGCGGGTCCCACCGATGCCAGAAAAACGCCGCGCCGCCGGCCGGGATCATGCCCGTCGACTGGCCGGCCGCTGTAAGCGTGAGATCCTGGTGGCTGAACGCCCCCGGCGTGCCGCTGCTGTCGCTCGCGTACTTCACCCACGTCGAGCCGTCGCGCACCGTGAGCGTGATCGTCTCCGCTGTGGGATCGTCCGTCACATCCGCGAGGCAGATCTGCAGCCCCTTGAGCTTGTCGGCGCCGTCGTCGTAGCCATTGTCCGAGCCGTGCTCGTACACAGTCGCGCCGTCGAACTCGGCGTCCTGCACCGCGAGGTCGCCGTCGACGTAGATGTCGGCCGTCTTCTTCCCGCTGCCGCCGTTCTTCCAGTCGCTGAACGTGATGGCGTAGCTACCAGCCACCGCGAGCTTGTGCCGCGTCGGCGAGCTGTGTGGCCGGACGAACGCGAGCAGCGTCTCATACGAGCCGCCGGACATGTGCAGCCCCGGCAGGCTGTAGAGCACCGTGTTCGCCGCGTCGTCAGCGCCGACGTTCTTCACGGCGACGCGCTGCTCGGCGCTCGTCTCACCGGCCTCGACGATGCCGTAGGAAAAGAAGGGTGTGCAGCTGCCGTCGGTTTCGAGGTAGTTGCCTATGCTGGCGCGCGCCTTCCACCCCGTGTCCGTCGAGCCCGAGAGGACGATCGACAGCCCAGGCACCAGCGTGAGGTTCGGCGTCGCGCCGTCCGCCGTCACCGTCTTGCCGACCATGTCACGGTAGGGATTTTTGCTGCCGGCGATGAGCGGGTCGACGGTACATGTAACGGTGCCGCCGGACTTCGCAAATATCAACTCGTACACGTCGGCGATCGCTGCGCCGTTGCCGAGCCACGTCAGCGCCGTGATCGGCGTGTTGAGCGTGTTGACGTACCGGTACAGCAGCTTCCCCTTTGCGTCGCCCAAATGATCGGGATGCCAGAATTGCAGGTCTGCGCTCATAGTCACCTCACGTCACGCGATAGAGCGTGATCTCGGCTCGCCACCACGTGCGCCACGTGGGTTGTGCGCTGCCGTCGAGTAGCTTCTCCGGCCAGTGATCACCGATGCCGGGTTCCCACTTCTGCTCGGCGTCCGGTGCCGGGATGCACGTGATCGCCGTCGCCCCCGAGTAGAGCTTGACGGTGCACGGCGTCGCGCTTGACATGATGTTCCGCAGGGTGGCGGCGTCCGTCGCCGAGAGGTATTCCCACCGCAGTACGAGCGTTTGCGCGGTCTGCGTCTTGGCGATCTCGGCGACGATCACACGGCCGGTGATGCTGATCGAGGCTGAGCGTGCAACACCACCCTCACGGTGGCGGTTGAGCACCTTCGGTGCTGGCTTCATGTCGGCCGGCTCGGTGCTCGCCTGCAACGTGCCGCCGCTGTTGGTAATCACGGTCCACGTCGCCACTACACACCCCCGCCGGTACGCGGCGTCAGCCCCGAGACGGCGTCCTGGATCTGGCGCTGCAGATCCGCCGGGTCGATCTCGAGCCGGATCTGCCAGCGGCGGCCCTCAGTCTCACGCATGAACTCGTCGAGCGCCTGCCGGCCGGCGTTCGTGCCCTCCTGAATCCCACGACCGAATCCGCCGGACAGCGAGCCGGCGAGGTCGTCGCCCATCTTGTCGAGGTACTGCTTGCTCGTCTCGGTGGCGCGTGACGTCTCTTCCGGGATGCGGCCAATCGTCGGCAGCAGCCTGGTGAGCATCGATGTGTCACCGCGCTCGATCGCGCCGGCGAGCTGCTCGAACTGGCCAGTCACGTCGACGCCGAGCTTCTTCGCATCCTCGAACGCCGAGGCGAACGCCGGCCCCATCTTCTCGGCGATCTGCGCCACGTCGGCGCCACTGTCCCTCGCCGCCTGCATCTTCTTGGCAAGGTCTTCGAGCTGCGCCGCAGCTTCCTGCTTCGTGATGATGCCGTACGTCCGCCGCACCTCGTCGCCGTACGCCTGCGCCTCGGCGCGTCCCCGTACCAGCGCGTTGGCCATCTGCATTTCGAGGCTCAGCGCTGTGCGGTTGGCCTCGATCGCGCGCCGCTGTGCCTCGTTTTTCTCAATGAGCACACGCCTCGACTCAGCCCGCGCCGCCTGCTCTTTGCGCAGCTCGCCGGTGAGGAAAACAATCTGCTCGGCGTTCTCTCGCGTCCACTCAGTCGCAAACTTCCACTCCGGCCCGGCGAGCCCGAGCGCCTTGGCGCCTCGCTCGAGCTGATCTGCAGCACGGCGGAACGCCTCCTCGTCAGCCATCATCGCGTCAGCGAGCTCTTTCGCCGGTGGCCCAGCGGCGAGCGCCGACTTGACGTGCTGGTCCACCGACTTGTTGAGCATCTGGTACGTCGTCGCCAGCGCCATACCAGCGAGCCCGAGATCGCCGAACACCCCAACCATCGCCTGGATCGACGGTATCCCACCTGCCGCCAGCGCATTGATGCCCTGCAGGCCCATCATCGCGCCGCGCTGCACCTTGTCGAATCCAGCGCTCGCTTTTTGTCCTGCCGCTTCGGCCTGCGTCGCGAAACCGGACAGCCGGTTCTCGGCCTTGCTGAGGCCGCCCTGGAACTGCTCGGTATCGATGCCGAGCCGCGCGAAGATCGCCCCGAGACTAACCCCGCCCGCCATCACCGCACCAGGCTTTCTAGCATCGCGATGGCCTGCGTGTGCTGCGCCTCACGATCGACGGACGGCCCCTCGGCCGACGTCTCACCTAGCAGCCACCGCCACTCGGCGAACTCGCGCGCGCTCATCGTCGTCATCAGCTCTCCGACGGTGCGGCCGAGTCTGAGCGCGAGGCTGAAGGCGAATCGGCGGCACGGGGTGAGCCTTTTCCCAGGCTCGCCTCGTCGACGAGCCCGGACAGCCGCGCGATCGCTTCCCACAGCCGTAGGAAGACGGCCGCCGAGCGCTGCGCCAGCGCCGGCGCGTCACCCTCGAGGAACAGCGGCCGGCCGGTGTCGGCGTCGAGCACGCACCACGTGAGCACCCGCGCGCGGACGAGCGCCTTGTCCTCGCGTAGCGCCAGCTCAAACCGATCCTGCTCACCGAGCGTCATGCCACGCACCCGCACCACACCCCCCCACTGCGGCACCTCGACGAGCTCTGAGCCGAGGTCGTCGAGGCTGAGGATCTGCTCGCGAGTGATCACGACACCCTCGTGACGGCGCCGGTGAGCTTGATCGTGAGCACGCCGGACCATTGCTTGTCCTCGCTCATCACGTGCTTGATCACCGGGAGGCCGGGAAACTGGTACGCCTTGCCGGCTACCGGTACCACCTGGTAGTTGCCGATGGTGCCGGCGAGCTGATCCGTCTCCAGCGCGGCGTGCGTCGTCTCGTTCGGGTTGAAGGAGATCGGCGCCGACACGGTGCCGTTGCTCATCTTCCCGGCAATGGCCTTCGGGTAGCGCGAGCTGTCCGACTGATCCGGGTAATTGATGAGCTCGACCTCTGGTAGATCCATCGAGATGTCACCGAGCAGCGGGATCTCGGTGAACACCTCGGTAGTGGCGCCGTTACCCTTCTTGATTTTCGAACCATGAGCGAAAAGTGCGACTGCCATGATGCACCCCCTACGGGAAGCGGATGACGAAAAGCTGAATATCGGCAGCCGATCCGTCGATGAAAAGGTCGCCGGCGGCCGACTGCGCCCATGCCTCGACGGCGAACGGCCCGAAGATCGAGGTCTTCGAAGCGCCAACACTGTAACTGGCGATCGAGCCACCACGGCCGTAAATGTCCGTCTTCGCCGTGATCGTGATCGTCGCCGGACTGCCGCCGTTGTTCTTCACGAGCAACAGCTCCTTGCCGGTGATCGTCAACACGTTGCCATTGACGTGATCGCACGCGGCAAACGTGAAGTCGGCGGCCTGCGCCTGGACGCTACACGACTGGATCGCGGACAGCGTCTTGATGTTGTTGACCGGGGTTCGTGCCATGTCAACCCTCCCTGCTATGTGCCACCGTGAGGCTGAGCGCCTGCACGTATGATTGCGTGTCGTTGTCATAGTCCGGCGTGCTGTTCTCGGTGACGAGCACGCGGTACACTGCGAGATCACCCCACCGCTGCGTCGGTGCTTCGAGCGCCGCCTTGAGCGCGCCGGCCAGCTCGCGACACGGCGCGTACTCGATCGCCTCAGCGGTGATCTGGCCGGACGATGTCACGATGCCGATACCACCACTGTGCGCCTGCTCTTCCTCGCCGCTCTGGAGATCGTAGATCACCGCCGGTAGCGCACAGTTGGCCGGTCGCACTACCGGATAGATCCGATCCCCGACGAGCTGCCGTAGTGCCACCACCGGCGCCAGCGGACACGCAACGAGGTGCTGGTAGAGCGCCTCGTCGAGCCGCATGCTCATACCGCCCTCCCGATCTGCTCAGTCGGCGGTGCTTCCCACCGCTTGATGCCCATCCACAGCTCATCGACCATCCAGCCGCGCAGTGTGTCGCGTAGGAACTTGACGGCCGGCCGAAGGAACGGGTGCGGCGCCATGTTCGGACGACGCATGCCCTGCAGTAACCAGCCTCGTTGGAGTATCTTCTGTCGACGCTTCTCACGCTTGCCAAGCCCTGAAATCGCTTCTTCGAACGTCAACCCAAGCTTGGCCCGTGCTATCTCTACGCGTCGCCTGACTCTCAACGACTCGGCCGCCCGTTCCCGGCGGCGACGCGTGAGCATTGAGACTCCACCCTCCCGCTTGTCACCGAGCCCAAACTCGTGGAACTTGCCGTAGTACACCTGAGGCTCGGTGGTGACCTTGTAGTGACAGTAGCCCGGCCCCCACTTAATCAGCCGCGTCGTGATGCCGGCCCGCAGTGCGCCGGTGCGTTGCGGCGCCAGTGCTCGCGCCATGTCTCGGACACGGTTGCCGGCAGACTCGACGATCGGCCGCATTACAGCACCCTGGACAGATACGCCAAACCGCTGCAGCCGCCGCGCCATCACCTTTTCACCGACGATGTCGATCGTGAGCGGCGAGCGCTCGCCGGCGCTCACGATTCCCCCGTCAGCTCGCGACACATCACAACGAGCTCGATGTTGCGCTCTTCGGTGTTGAGGATTGCTTCGATCCGCAAGATGCGCCCGTTGAACAGCAGCCGATCGGTGTTGACGAGGCCGGCAAAGTACCGCATGCGCACCCGGTGGCTGATCTCACCGCCCATGGCGTTGCTCGTCACCCACTCACGGCCCGAAAGTGGCTCGACCGAGGCGTAGACGGTGGCGATCGGCGTCCACGTGATGGCCTCGCCGCCGGCGGTGTCACGTGAAACCTCCGGCCGCTGAATCGTCACGAGGTGGCGCAGGGTGCCGGCTCTCATGCAAACCGATCCCGTACGTCGTACGGCGCACACAGATCCCGGATGCCCACCGGTACCTCGACGAGCGAGGTGCCAGGAATCGCCAACTCGCGGTGCTCGTACTTGTGGCCACACGCGAGCAGTACCGCAGCTCTCAGCGACGGCTCAACGTCGGCTGCACTGCTAGCGCCGGCGACGTACGTCACCTGCACCGAGCCGGACGCCTGGCGCGCGCTCGGCCACGTGACGCCGGCCGCCGGCGCGAGGATCGCCGGCTCGGCGTCCTTGTCGAGCACGTAGTTGCTCGCCGCGAGCGTCTGCCGGACGCCGGCGTCATCGAGGTACGTCACGCTGGTGATGCTCGCCGCCGGCGGACCCGGTAGCAGGATCTCACCACCTGCCGGCCACATCTCGAGCCCGAGCCGTAGCGTGGTGGTGGTGAGCCGCCGACCCGTCAGCTCTTCCACGAGCGCCTGCGCGCCAGGCAAGACGATGCCGGCGACGTAGCCGTCCACATCACCCACCAGCCGTAGATGCACGAGCGCCTCGCCGAGGCTCACGGCGAAAAACGCCGGCCGAGTGACGACGACGATGCTCATCGCGCTGCGTACGCGGTGACGGTGACAGTCCCGTCAGCGACGGTAGTCGAGATCCGGGCTCGGATCGCCTGAATAGCACCCGGTGCGTAGAGGTCGACGCGCGCACGGCAAACACCCCCGAGCGGCACCGTGTCGCCACAGCCGGCCGCAGCAGCCGCAACAGTGATCGGCGGCGCCATCGGTTCCCACGCGCCGGTTGCGGCGTTGGCCTCGGCCCCCTCGATGGTGATCGCGCCGGCCGAGGTGTTCTTCGTGAACGTGATCCGCAGCCAGACGTGGTTATTGTTGCCGCGCATGTCCCATGCGACGCCGTTGCCGGTGGTCGCGGCGTTTTGCAGCACGACGCTGCGGTACTTGCGGCTGTCCTGGTCCTCGACGTCGACCGCCAGCAGCGCGCCGGCAAACGCCGCGAGGATCACCGCGCCGAGTATGATGCGCGCTCTCATCGCTTCCTCCCGGCCTTGGCGGCCCGCGCGGCGCCGGTGACGACGCGCGGCACGTCCACTACGGCGCGCATCGGCGTGTCGACGACCGCCGGCACCTGGCCGAGATCCTCATACAGCTCGACGGATGCCGCGAGCCCGCACGAGACGAGATCGCCGGCCTCGTCGAGCGCGACGCCGTGCCGGCGCTCGCCGGTCTTGAGCGTGACGATGGCTCTGATCATGACGTACCCCCGAAAAACAGATCCCAGAGCCCAATGGCGTTCTCCGGGAACCGCTTCTTGGTGTCCAGATCCCTGAGGATATCCTGGACGATGGCCACGGCGCGCGGTGAAACGTCAATGTCCACCGCGCGCCGCGCCACTTCACTGCGCTCGTCGAGGTAACCGCCGGTCCCGGCGGCCGCCTCGATGGCCTCGGCCTCCTCATCGGACGGCGCGAGCGCCTGCCGAAGCTGGTGCACGGCACGGATGTCGAGTAGGCTGCCCTCGTGCGGCAGTAACTGCAACAGCGCCAATCGGTTGAGGATGGTGAGTCTCACGTTCCGTGCCCCCTTCGCCTAGCTCACCGCGCTGAAAAGCTGGATGTACTTCTGGGTCGAGCCGTCCATCACCTTGAGACACCCGGCCGCCGTGCTGCCGGTGGTGCCTGTGGTGAGGCCAGTCGAGGCGCCGAGCTGCAGGAACTGGTCGAACGTCCCAGCACCCGGCGTCGGCACGTACAGGATCACGGCGTTGCCGGTGTGCGTGCCAGCCAGGGTGTTGCTCTTGCCGAGGAAGCACGCGGCCACGGTGCTGATCGTCGCGCCCGTCGGTACGTCGACCTGCGAGACGACACCGCCACCGATGTTGACCTTGCCGCCGCTCGCGAGCTCAAGATAGCCCCACGTGCCGCCGGCAATGCCGGTAGCCGCTGCCTGATCGCCGGTGATCTTGAGCTGGCCTTGAAGGCCGTACACCGAGATGTCGCCGGACGATACCTTGGTGCCCCAGAGCATGCGCGCGACTGCAGCGCGGTAGGCACCAGCCGTCAGCGCGGTGCCGCCGTCGTCGGCGTACACCCGGAACGCCGCAGTGCGCACACTCGACAGCGCAAGGCCGGCACCCTCGGTGGCCGACGAGAACTCGCCGACCATCACGCACCCGTGTGCCTTGCGATTGAAGAAAATGAGGTTTTGCGAGTCCCACTTTGAGTGCAGTCCACTCATGATTGCCCCCTTCGAGGCGCCGGGGAGGATAAACCTCCCCGGCAATCACGGTCAGTCAACAATGGCCGACGGCAGGCTCTCCGGCGCCGTCGGGTACCGCAGCCCTGCGAGGATGTAGAGCAGGCACCCAAGTTGAGCATGGGTGCCAACGTCCGCGCAGTCGACACGGATGCAGTCGTAGCCGTCGGCGTGGTCAAGCGAGTCAGCCGGCACCCAAAACGCGTACAAAGCCTCAGACTCCGCCGAGGTACCGTCCGCCTGGTAGTCGTCGTCAGCGGCCTGCGTCTCCTTCGTCCACGTGCCGACAGCCGTCAAGGTGCCCTGCTTCTTCCACACGGTCTCGATGACGTTGAGCGCCTTGGCGCCACCGTCGGTGTTGCCGACGTTGCGCTGCTGATAGATCGTGTACTTAGGGTCGTCGCCAGCGGTGCCGGCACCCTTGAAGGCAACGACGAGCACACCGGCGCAGTTTTTGAGACAGATCCCATCACCGGTGTTTGTCGCGGTCTGCATGTCCACCGGCACAAACCCCGGGATGATGTCGATCACGGAACCCAAAGGATTGGAGAACTGGTTCATGCTGCCCCCCTTACTTCCGCTCAGCCAGCGCGACGAACGGCGACACGGTGTTGGTTCCCTGCGCCGGCGTGATCGCCGAGCGCAGCATCGGACAGCCGTTGACACGCGCGGTGAAGCGGAACGCAGTCTCGTCGTAGATGAATCGGACGTGCACAGACGACGCGACGCCAACGCCACCCTTGCGGATGAGGTAGTAGCGCTGCAGGTTCATCGCCACCACGTCACCGAGGTCGCCGAGCTTCTTGTTGTGCTCGGTGACGATCACCGGCATGCCCCACAGCCGCCCAAACGGTTCGTCGCTGTAGCGGCCAGCCGGGATGTACACGAGCTCGCCGGCGGTGCCGATCTTCTCGTGGACGGCCAGCAACTCAGCCTCGGCGTCGGCGTGCATGGTGATGATGGTGTTCAGCCGATCGCCAGCCGGGATGCGCGCGCGCATCTTCCGCAGGTTCGCCGCCTCGATGGTCGCCGCGGCCTGCCCGGTTTCCTTCGGCACCTGGACGAGCGCCCCCGAGCGCAGCACACCGAGCGCCATGCCGGCGCCGCTGCCGTCGAAGATGTCCTCATCGACCTGGAACGCCAGCTCCTCGCCGAACGCCCTGGGTCCGATCGATGCGAGCAGCGAGCTGTCGAAAAGCTGCTCGTCGGACACGTACCAGAGGCCCATGATCTTCTCGAGCCGCATGGCGACCTTCGAGACCTTCGGCATGCTCGACGCCACAGTCGCACCCTCGGCGGCGTGGTACACCTGCACGCCACCCCACCGCGAGCCAGTCACGCGAGAGGTCTCGTCGATGATGTCGACCTCGGCGCCGTTGAAGCCGTCGCCGACCTCGATCGCGAAGCACCGCTGTGCGAGCTGCGAGGACTCGAACGCGATCTTGTCAACGAGCCCGACGGCCTGCGGCGCCAACAGGAAGCCGCCCTCGGAACCCTGGCCCTCGTTGCTGCCAGCCGGCGCCGCAGTGAGCGGCCTCAGCCGCGGATCGACGATGCCGGCCACGCGCGGCTCGGCGCGGTGAACGGCCTGCATGAAGGCGCCGAACGCCGCCTGTGGGGTCGGCCCCCACGGCGCACGCTCGCGGTTGTCCTGCCCCACGGTGACGCGCGGCGAGGCACTCGCCTCGACACCGAGCTCGGCCACAGCGGTGGCCGGGATGCTCGCGAGCTCGGCACGCTCGGCCGCCATGACCTCAGCCGCCTCGATCTGCGCCTTGACGCTCTCGAGCTCGCCCCTCGCCGCGACGAACGCAGCATGCTCTTCGGCCGTCGGTGGCCGGTTCTCAGCCTCGGCAGCCGCGAACGTCCGCTCCATCTTGGCGACGGCGGCGGCCCTGGCCTTTTGCAACGCCAGAATTTTCTGGTTCATGATTTCTCCTGCTCCGCCTTTGCGAGCTCGAGCTGGACCCTATACCAGTCGAGCGGGAGGCCGGCAGAGGTGACCTCTGTGGTAGACGCGGCGGCGTCTGTGCTCGCCGTGTCGGCATCATCCACGCCGGCGGTGATGGCGGCAACCTCGGCCGCCAGCTCGCCGGCTGTCATCGTCGGTATGGGTGGCGCGTAGGTGCCGGGTAGCGCGGTGATCGTCATCCCGGCCGGCACGACGAGCGCCTTGGCGCCAGGGTAAAACTCCTCGAACTGCCTGCGGATCGCGGCAGCAGCGCGACCGCCGGCGTCGACGCCGTCAGCAGTGATGATGTACCGCGGCTCGCCGAGCAGCTTCTGCGCCCACGCACGCACCGGACCCACATCGAGGCCGCGCGCCGCGGCGACGCGCAGCGCACCGGGGTCGGCCGGCACCGGAACAATCGAAAACTCGATGAGATCCTGCTCTTTGAACGCGATTTCCCACCCGCCATCTTCGAGCTCGACGAACTCGTAGTCGATCGGCACCCAGCCGCATGAGACGGCGTTGAGAAAGCCGCCGGCGAGCAGCTCGAAAACGCTGTCGTTGAAGCGCAGCATGCCCTCCGGCGTGAACTCGGCCTCGGCGAGCAGCATGTCACCGTCCGTCCACAGCCGGGTGCAGCGCGCCACGGGCAGGCTCGTCTGATCGTGCGCCCACAGCACGACGGGGTTCCGCATGTAGTTCTCAGTCCGCCAGCCGCCGGGGTTCGTGCGGTAGCCGTTGCGATCGGTGTCCTCGCCCGAGCGCAGGACGAAGATCATGCGTCGCGAGCCGTCGACCGGCGGCTCGATTGCCGCCGTCATCGCCGCGCGCACGGCGAAGCTGCCGGCAGCCGGGATGCTCTCGGCCTGCGCGCGTGCCGCGTGGCAGCGCCGCGCCAGCTCGTCAATGCTGAGGATAGGTCGCTCACTCATTGTTCCCTCCTGCGCCGGCAGGGGTACCGATCGGCACCCAGTTGGCCGGCCGGCAACGCTCGCTGCCTCCAGCCCCGCCGACCAGCGGTAGGTTTTCTTTGGCGAGGATGTCGTCGACGCTGTAGGCGCCGATCTCGCGCATGACTCGGTAGAACGCGCCACGCGCCGCCATGTCGCCGCGTAGCAACACCTCGACGGTGAACTCCGGGTAGTAGCCGGCCTCGATCTCGGACTCGTCGAACAGATCCAGCAGCATCCGTTGTTCCCAGTTGATCAAGTCAGGTTGCATGCAATACAAGAGAAAGGCTTGGTTCGTCTGTTCTATTCCTGAGCCCCATGACGTATCTTTAGAGTGCTCAAAGAGTAGCCATGGCGGGATGCCCCAGTATCGGCCGATGTCGATCACCTGGTGCTGCCGGCTCTCGAGGCTCTGCGCCTGCTCTGGCGTCACGCCGAGCGTCTTCCAGTCGAGATCTTCCTCGAGCACGGCGACGCGGTGCGCCTCGCTGTTCGGCCCGTAGGCGGCCTGCCACGCCTCTTTGAGCCGCGCCTTGGCCGCGTCCGACAGTGCCGGCCCCTTGTGGACGAGCGCGCCACGCTGCGCACCGCCCGAGCTGTAGACGCGCGCGGCGTACTCCTCGCCGGCCTGCGCGATGCCGATCGCCTCAGCCGCGTGCTCGATCGGCGAAAGGCCGATGAAGCCCTCGAGGCTCGGCCCGGTGAGATGCAGGCATTCCATCCACCCGAGTCTCACCGGCCGCTCGCCGGTGCGCATCGCCACGTCATACCGCGGCATGCCCTGGTCGTCAGTGACGACGCGCACGCGATCCGGGTGCAGCGGCACAAGACTACGCACGGTGCCGCCTCGATCGCGGATGATCGCCACGTACGCATTGCCCCTCGTGATCCGGTGCCCCTCGACCATCGCCCGAAACTGGTACGGCGTTTGCCACGGGTTCGGCCGCCAGTGCAGCAGCCGCGTGTTCGGGTGCTCGCTCGCGAGCCGCCGGCTGCCGTTCGGCAGCTCTTGGTAGACGCGGCACGGAAACATGCCGAGCAGGCTGCTCTTGAGAACGACGGCGCGCCACACGGCGCTGTTACGTAGCGCGTTGTCGAACGTCACCGTCCGGCCCGAGGCGGTGCTCGCGCCGGCAACGAACGGCCCAACGCTGCCGACGGATGTCCACCCACGATCGCCGCGCAGCAAGTCGGCGTCCACCGCGGCTCGAAAAACCTGCGCGAATCGGCCCATCAGCGAGCCCTCCGATTGCCAGCCTCACCACGGACGCCGGCGAGAAAGACCACGACACCGACGACGATGAGCGCCGCCGCCGGCATGAGCCACCAGAGACCGACGAACACCATGCCGAGGCCGCCCACCGTCAACAGATCGAACCAGTCAAACGGCCGCATCACAGTACCGTCAGCCCTTCGGACTCGTACAGCGCCACCACGGCCGCGCCGGTGTCGAGCACGAGCGCTCGGCCACGCGCCATCGTCGCCGCGACAATCGGGTCGATGCGCTTGCGACTCGCGGCCTTGTGGAACTTCCGGTTGCCGTGCGCGTCCTCCTTCGTCACGGCGTTGAGCGCACACCACCGCACGAGCGGGTTGCCGTCGTGGCGCATGGCGCCGGCCCGGACCTCGTCCAGAAAGTGCATCACCGGCGCGCCGAAGCTCGGCAAGTCCTGCGTGAACTTGACGACGGTGATGCCGACTTCCTGCAGCCTGTTGGCGAGCTGCACGGCGTGCCACGGGTCCACCGCCCACTGCGCCACGTGATACCGCTCGCTGAGCTCGAGCACGAGCGCGGCGATCGCACGGTCATCGATCTGGTTGCCTGGTGTCGTCAGTAGGTGGCCTTGCGCCGCCCAATCGGCGTACGGCACGAGATCGCGGCGGCTGTTCTCAGCCAGCAGCTCGATCGGCAGAAAATTCCACCATCGGTAGACGATCCCGCCGTCCCCGCGAACGAAGCACAGCGCCACCGAGGTGAGATCTTGGGTGCTCGAGAGGTCGATCCCGCCGTAGCACGTGGCGCCGTCGTACTCGCTCCAGTCGATGGCCTCGGCACACGCGTCCCAGTGCTCCGGCGCGATCGCGCGTGCCGCAGCGGCAGCTCGGCGGTTGCAGTGGTAGCGCAGGAAACTCGGCATGAATGCGCCGTCGTTCTCGGCCTTCTGTGCCTGCTCGGCGAGGTACTCGCGCTTCACACTGACGCCGAGGTTCGGGTTGGCCTTTTCCCACACGTCGGAATCAAACGGATCGTCGTCTTCGTCGAGTGCAAAGATGAACACGGCGAGCGCGTCATCGTCGAACCCCGAGGCGAAGCCTTCGAGCACGTTGACCGCGTAGTCATGTAACTTGGCGTACGGCGTCTCGGGTGTGTCATCGCCGGCGGTGGTGACGACGATGAGCATCGGCTGCCGCCGCGCACCCATCCCGGTTTCGAGCTTCTCGTACGCCGTCATCGTCCGATGCTCGTGCATCTCGTCGAGGATCGCGCCATGCACGTTGAGCGCGTCAAAGGTGCTGGACTCGGACGAAAGAGCCGTGAAGGTGCTCTTCCGCGCCTCACACACGAGGTGCACCGGCCCCCCCTCGATGGTGCGGGTGCACTCGATACGGTCGCGCAGTAGATCTGATTGCCGGCTCATTTCCCACGCGTCACGCATGACATACCGGCTCACTTGCGAGAGCTTGGTGGCGGTTGCGAAGATCTCGGCCCCTGGCTCGCCGTCGGGGTCCATGAGGTAGAGGCCGAGGCCGGCCGCGAGCAGTGTTTTTCCATTCTTCCGGCCAACTTCGAGCCACACGCGCCGGTACCGCCTTGCGCCATCAGCGCGACGCCACCCGAAGAGCACCCACAGCACGAACTGCTGCCACGGCTGTAGCTCGAGCGCCTGGCCGGCCCACTCGCCCTTCCAGTGCCGTAGGTTGCGCTCGAAGAACCGGATCACGCGGCCGGCCTTTTCTTCGTCGAAGACGAACCCCTTCGGGTGCCCACCCTTACGACGCGTCAGCGCGAGGTCGTGCATGTGCCGTTGCACTGCGAGCGTGACGAGCCGGCCGGCGACCTGCTTGCCGGCGAGCACACGCCGCGCCCAAAACATCGCCGGGTGCACGACCGCCGGAGCTTTCGCCTTTGCCACTACCCTGAGCCCTCAAGGAATTCCTGGTACGGATCGTCCGCCTTCTTGGTAACGTCGGCCTTGAGACGCGCCCGGCTCGTGGGATCAAGGCCAAGGCATGTAGCCGCACGGCCGAACTGTTCCCACGCCCGCGCCTCCTCAATCGCCCACGGCCAGCGCTTCGCCACGCGTTCGCCGGTGACCGGGTCGATCCTGGTTTCCCAGTAGCCATGCTCGCGGATCGCCGCTTGGCACTCCTCGGCCTTCGCCAACGCCACCGCGGCGTCAGCGATCCGGCCGAAGTCGCACGCAGCAAGAATGTGCATGGCCTCGAGCTCGCGGCACAACACGACGAAGTGCTTCTTGGCGCGATCGGTGAGCCACGCCGGACACCGCGGCTTACCCGGCCGCGGCTTCGGCTCAGCTAGATTGAGCGGCCGCCGACCTGGGTTGCCGCGCAATTGGACGAGCGCAAGCGGCGTTTTCTTCCGCCCCTTCATGGCCACATCCCCTCGGTGTTGAGTTTGATCGTTGCGAGGATCTCGCTCGCCGCGTTGCGCACCTTGAGGTACGGGTTTTCGAGCGGCGCACCTGTCCGCGGGTGCGCCGTAATGATGCCATTCCGCGCAAGGTTGTCAGCCGCCTCGTGGTACTGCGCAAAGGCGTCGGCATACCTCACCAGTACCTCGACCGGCCGATCCGGGTTGAGCGCCCGCAGTCGCAAGAGCGCATCGGCCGCCGTCACTTCGCCCACGTCCGCACCCCCGCAAACGGTTGCAACTCAGAGGCCGAAAACGCGTTGTGAATCCTCGCCGAGGCCCACGTCTCTGGTGTCGAGCAGTCATCGGCGAGGATCGGTAACTCGCTCTCGATGCGCCGCACGAGATCGAACCCACCACACCCCTCACTGATATCGAGCTGCTCGAAGCGCGGGTTGTGGTTGAGGTTCATCGATCCGCGCAGCAGTAGCCGCAGTCCGCCACCTTCCACCGTCGCAATCTTCGCGTGGTTCACGGTGTAGCGCACCGAGGACTCGCCGTAGCGATCCCGCCACTGCCGAATGCTGACGCCGTTCTTCTTCCTCGCGCCGCCATCGATCACGAGCAGCCCATCCGTGATGCGCTGATCCATCCGCAGCCGATCGAAGCACTGCACCTCGTATTCGGCGATGCACCACGTCCACACCGAGACACGCGCCGGCCCGACCTCGTCGAGCACGTGTAGCAGCGCGTCGATCATTGCGAACTGCCCGCGCGTGACCGCAAACAGCGCCATCCCCGCCGACACCGGCCCGATGCACTCGGCGGCGTTGCGGAACGATTCCACAGCGCGCCGAGCCCGCGTCGCTGGCGCTGAGCATATGCTCACGGGCACCTCAAAACTGCGCACGCGTGCGGAAAGGCTCGCTGCCGCTTGGAACGCGCTTCCCGCTGAAGTTTCGATGGCGTTATCCCCTCTCGCTCGCTCGCTGTCTTCCGGTTGTGGCAATGGTGACACAACGGCTGGAGGTTCTCCGGATCGTACAGCGCGCCGCCTGCCGTCGCCGGCGTGATGTGGTCGACGACCTCGGCGAGCGTCCGCAGCCCGTGCTCGGCACAGATTCGACAGAACGGCTCGCGCGAGAGGATCGCCCGCCGCACCCGTTGCCAACGCGCGGTGCCGTGGAAGTCACCGGCCATCCGCTCAGGGAAGCGCCGGTTGTAGCCGCGCATCTCGGCAGCCTTGGCCAGCGGCGCGCACGTCGGACAGTAGCCGTGCTTCTCGCGTGTGAGCCCGACACGACAGCGCCGGCACACACTCGGGCTACGGCTCGGCACCGGCCGCCTCTCGATGTGCGGATTTTTTTGACACGTGTCCCATACGTCCGAGGGCAAGGTAAGGCACCGCCCCCGGTGCTGTCAAGCCTCAGACCCGAAACTTGCGCTGGAGGTGCATCCGCCTGGCTGGGAGGGGATGATCCGGTCGAAGTACCTCCGGAGCTGGAGCCACGCGGCGATGCTGTCCTTGCCACGCGAGAAGCTCGGGAAGCATATCCCACCGGTCTCCTCCGCCATTTGGCGGCAGAGCGTGTCGGAGTCGGGCCACTCAGCCATGGATGTGCTCCGCTCCGACCACCAGCCGCACCGACTCCTCGCGGCTGATCTCGGCCGAGAACTCCCGTGCCCACCACCGCTCCACCGCGCCCCCTCGGCATCTCACTCATGCTGGCCCTCGCCTTCCTGTATAGCGCCAACCACAACCTCGATCGCCTCATCGACACTCGAAACAAGCGCCGCGCGTGCGCCGGCGGCGTCCCACTGCGAGAGCCGGTGCGCCTGCAGTGCCGTCGGCCGCATGCCTGGTTGCTTGACCTCGAGCTCGAAGTGCCGGCCGTGGTAGCACCCGTAGATATCCGGATCGCCGGCGACGGCGTACACGTCCCCGTGTCGCTTCCTGGCGACGCACCCAGCCAGCTTGTTAAGCCGGCCGAGGATCGCTCGCACGATGGCCGATTCACGCGGCGCCATCATCCCACCGGCATCCACTCGACGGCGCGACCAGAGCTCGGCGCACAGAGATAGCAGGCATGACGTGCACGCGTGATGCCGACGTAAAACGTCCGCAGGACGTTGTCACGAGCTGCGCTGTGGTACTCCTCGGCGCCGGCCTGACTGAGGTCCGGCCACATGTACACCACGTCAGCCTCGCCGCCCTTGACGCTGTGGATGGTACCGACTGTGATGCCTCGGCCTGGTACGCCCTGCACGTCGTCGCGGTGGTGACGCAGCACCTCGATGCCGTGACGCTCGGCGATCGCGAGCGCGAACTGGTGGACCTTCTTCTTCGCGTCGAGCAACGAGACTCGGAACCACTCGAGATCGGCACGCCTTGCGGCAGCCACCGGCTCGTGCCCGAGTAGGCTGTAGATCTCGTAGTCGGGCACCATCTCTGGCTTGTCACGCAGCTCAGCCACACGCGCCTTGGTACCCCGCGGGAACACGTCCGCTCGCATCACGTCCACCCACGCGTGCAGCTCCGGCCACGTCCACGGCGGCGCGTCGCTTCGCGCTGCCTGTGTATAGGCGAGCACACGGCTGCTCGCACCCCATCGCCCCTCATCATGCGCGCATCCGTCCCCACCCAGCGGATTCCACTTGCCGTTGCGGAGGCGGTACGGGTTGTGGAACGGCATGCCGTGCTCACGCAGGCATGCAACAAGCTTGTCAAGCATGTAGCCGCACGAGGCGAGAAGCATGACACTGCGTCCGGCCTGCATGTGATCCTCGAGCTCCGGCAGCACGCTCTCAGGGTATGTCAGCACGTGATCTCGCATCACCACCTCGCCAGCCTCATCTCGCGGCTCGTAGTCCTTGGCCTGCCGCACCTTGATCCGTGACACCCACCGCTGTGCATACCTGTGCACCGCTCGCGGCAGTCGGTACGAGCGCGTGAGCACCCGCTTGTGCTCGTCGTCGCTGAACGCCAGGAACGCCTCCACGCTGGCACCACGCCAGCGGTAGAGTGACTGGTCGTCGTCGCCGGCAATGCGCGTGTGGTCCGTGTGCGCCGCCCACTGCCGGATGAGCGCCAGCTCGAGGGCGCTCCCGTCCTGCGCCTCGTCGTAGTAGATCGCCTCTGGCTCCCCGGGCGCCCGCTCGTACTGCGCGAGGGCCTTCGCGATCATGTCCGTGAAGTCGATCGTCCCCGTGTACGCCTTCCACGCCTCCCACTCGTCGGCGAGCTGCGCCACGTGGGCGGGCCACAGCTCGCGCGGGACCATGCGAGCGCGGAGCACATCCATTTGCTCGCGCAGCCGGTCGTGGCCAGTCTTCGCCTCCTGGCGGTCCACCGCGAGGTCGTCCATGTCCGCCCCGCTGGGCGTGAGCACCCGGGAGTAGTGCTTGTTGAAGTCGTCGAGCGTCCCGTCCACGAGCTTGGGGCGGCCGAGCAGACGGTAGCAGAGCGCGTGGAGCGTCCCCACGTGCTCGGGGTCGACCGGGATACCACGGCCGATGATCTCCGTCGCGGCCGTCCGGGTGAGCGACGCGACCACCACCCGGTCACGGCCGAACCGCGTCACGGCTCCCTCGATGAGCTCGGCCAGTTTCGTGGTCTTCCCTGTACCAGGGGGGCCGAACAGCGTCACCACGTCAGCCATACACCCTCCGCGGGCTGTTTTGCAGCAGAACAACTATCAGAACCACATAGGGCGAAGTTGTTGACTGCGTAGGTGTACATCCGTTCATCAATACATTGAGGGGTTTTTGGGGTCCGAAATTTTTTCGGGCACTCATTTTTGCTATACAGGGGGATGCTTGGAATCACAGCTCCTCCGGGGTCGACCAGACGACGATCATCGTGCGTTGCCCGGCCCGGAGCAGGTTGCCGAACGTCCTGCGGGTGCAGCCGACGGCAAGCAGCATGCGCGGGAGGTTGTTGGTGCCGACGCGCATCCCGAGCCGGATGCGGCACCACTCGGCGAATCGCGGGAGGTTGAACCAGCGCTTCCCGTCTAGCAGGAGGATCAGGTCGCCATCGTAGGCCGTCAGCGGGTCCTTGGTTGAGCCCTTCGTTTCGAGGTAGCGCGTGAGCGCCATGCGAATCTCCTCGTACGGGCTCTGCTCAATGGGCGCATCCTCCACCACCATCACCGCGAGCATCGCGTCGACGATCGCCGGCCAGTCTTTTGCCTTGACCTTGATCTGGTGGTTGAGCTTGTCGACGATGAGGGCGCGCATTCGCTGGAGTGAGATCAGCGTCTCAGAGTCGCCGATCGCGACATTCCCGGCGCTCGTCTCGAGCACGTAGGACGACTCGCAGAGGTAGTTGGACGGGTCGACCGGGCGCCGCTTGATGAAACGCCGCACCGTGAAGCCAAGGAGCTTCGACAGCCCGGCCAGCTTCTCATCCACCTCCGTGGCCTCGGTGACTCGCTCGACCGCCCGGGCCGACTGCGCGGCGTCCTGTGTGCCCTGCTGCGCCTTGGCGATCGTGCGGACGTACCAACCGAGCCCCTTCTTGTTCTCGCGTGGCCGCTTCTCCCGGAACGCCACCAGGAGGTCGCACAGCTCCTGGTTTGACCAGCCCGTGGCCGCGGCGATCGACGCGAGCGCCAGCGCGTAGCCGCTCGTGCTCTGGTCCTTGAGGTCGCGCCGCGTCTCGTCCCACGAGTCGCGGAACTTCTTGTCGTTGGCGATGAGTGCCGCGAAGCGGGCGGCCGGCGGCTGGGCGCCGGGCCGCAGCACGAAGTCCCGCGGCGCCCCCGGCACCGTGGTCGCTGTCCAGTCCATCCACTCGTCGAAGTCAGACGGGTTGTACCGCGGCCCGTCTGTCCACACCGGCTGCACCGGCAGCGGGCGCCCGTTCTTGCGGTTCCACGTGCCCGCCGGGCGCAGCACCCGGGCGAGGTCGTGCGTGTAGTCCACCGCGTAGCCCAGCGCCTGCGCCCGGCTGCGCAGGTAGCCTTGCCAGCCCCGCAGCAGCGCCGCCGCGTAGTCGAGCTCGTCCGCATCGAAGACCCACGGCTCACGGAACAGCCAGTAGGCATGCAGCCCCCCGCCACTGTCCACCACCGCCGTCGGCCGGTGCGGCAAACCCTCAAGGAACACTTGAGCTTTTGCCTTGCTCGGGAAGTACGCCTTCGCGCTACCGGCGTGCGTGCCTGCGTCGCAGTCCACCTCGACCCACAGGCCCGGCAGGCTCGCCACGTCCTGCGACGTACCGCGCTGGCCGTCCGCGAGACGCTCGCGCCGCAGTCCCACGCCGAAGTAGACGTTGTACTCATCGGCGAGCGACTCGGCGCGCTGCGCCGCCAGCTCGAGGTTGGCCACGTGGAGCCACTCGGTGCGGAACGGGTCGCCGGGATCCTGGCGCGTCGAGGCGTCCCGCTTGAACGACAGCGTGAGCCACCCCGTCTCCGCGCCGGTGTACAAGAGTTGGAACCAGTCGAGAGGAGTCATGCGCACCCCATGCGGGGCGGGGCCGGAGCCCCGCCCCCGGGTCATCTAGTGGGCCTCAGCGTCGACCGCGTCGACGCGCGCCTGGCGGAAGACCGGCAGCAGCGCCTCGCGGTACTGCGCGATGCGCGACGCCTCCTCGGGGCTGAGCCGCTCCTTGAGGGTCGGGACGATGCGCGAGAACACGATGCCCGTGTCGTTCTTCGTCTTCTCGAGCGTGAAGCTGGTCACGACGACGTGGTACGGCGTCGCGCCGCTCGCGAGCCGCAGCATGTACTGGCGGATCGCCTTGAGGCTCGACGGCGGCACCACCAGAACCATCGGCAGGAGCGACTCGGGGCGCAGCAGGAAGAGCAGTCGCATGAGCCGGCACGCCTGCCCCTTGCCCTCCCCGCCGCGGGCCGTGCCGAACGTCGCCATCGGGCACGACGCGCACACCCCGCCGGGCTCGCCGAAGCCCACCTCGCCGTCCGGGCTCGCGCACTCGGGCGGCGCGTTGCCCCCCGTGAACTCGCTCGCCCAGAATGCGCGCACCTCGCGCTGCTCGACGATGACGCCGGCGAGCTCCTTCTCCTGCTCGACGCCCTCCAGCGTCGGGATCTCCCACGCCATCCCGCCCCCGGCGGGCACCCGCACGCGGTCCAGGTCGGCGGCTGTGATCGTGCCGACGTTGTCCTTGATGATCGTGGCGACGCCCCGCGTGTCCGTGACCTGAGCCAGGTACCGGGGGCCGTCCTCGATGACCGTGAGCGCCTTCGACTTCGGGTTGCTTGCCATCTCTCGTCCTCGCTTTCTGCTACGCGGCCTTCCGCACGCGCAGCGCGTACTTCTCGGTGACCTTGATGAACGGGCGCAGCGCATCGGGGAGCAGCGACTTGAGGTCGTCCTGCGGCCCCATCTCGCGCTCCCGCTCCCGCACCCACGAGCTGAGCTGCTGCACGTTGAACGTCGGCTTGACGAAGTCGACCATGCCGAACGCGCGCAGTGCCTCGCACGTCGCGGCCGTGTCGCCGTTCTCGGCGCCGGCCCACACCTTGCGGTCGAGGTAGACCGTGTGCCCGTCCATGCTCACCCGGTCCACGCCCCGGTCGATGAACGACGCCATGAGCTTGCCTTCCAGCTCGGCGATCTGTGCCGTCAGCTCCTCAGCGGCCTCCTCGTGGTGCCGCTTGCGCATCGTCAAGGTGATGTACCGTTTCACGTCTGAATCTCTCATCTAGAGCCCACCTTTTCTCCTGGCAACGCTTGGGAAGACATGGGCGCAGTCAGGTTGCTGGCAAACCGTGAGGTGTCAAGGATGTGTCGGTTACCCAAGCTGAAACGAATGCCGTCGTGGTAGTAGTAACCACAAGCAATCCGGTTTTGGCAAAGGACCGATTCGACTGCTCCTGATACCTTTTCCAAGTGCCAAAGAACCCAGTACCTTGGTACTACGTCGAATCCACTTGCCAGTCGAAAGACCGCTAGGCTGTAGTCGAGTACTTGGCTGATGGCACGGCCGGCCTTCTCTCCAGGACGCTTAGCTTCCACGCCGATAATCCCAAGATCCCAGCCTCTTGCGCACATTTCGTTGGTCGGGACGAGAATGCAGTCAGCTCTTGCCCCACGATCGGACACTCCTGGACGAAGAGCGAAGTATCGCCCTTCCACCTCCAAGTATGGACGAAAGAGGTTCTTGGTGGCGGTAAGAAGCGCATTTACGGCTTGTTCTTCGGTCAGCCACGGTCCAGAGAACGAGTAGTTCCCGTTGCAATCCGGGGTACTCACAATCCCAAGGGAGGAATTCACGCCGCATCTCCCTTCAACCGCTGCAGCACCGCCTCCACCGCGTCGCGCTTCGTCTCGAGCGCCTCGTAGACCACCTCGTCGACCGTCCCCTTGGCGAGCAGGTGGATGTACACCACCGGCCGCTCTTGCCCGGGGCGGTGCACCCGGGCGAGCGACTGGTCGAACTCCCCCAGGCTCCACGAGGTCGAGAAGTACACGGCGTACCGGGCCCGGGTCAGGTCGATGCCCACCCCGCCGCTCTGGATCTGCACCGCCAGCACGTCAGCGCCGCCGGCCTGCCAGCGTGCGAGCTCGTTGCGCCGCCCCGACAGCTCGACGCACGTCCGCCCGCCCTCCTTGGCCACGCTCGCCACCGTGTCGAGGTCGTGGTGGAACCGGCAGAACACAACCACCGGCTCGAGCTGTGGGAGGTCTTCCAGCACGTCGGCGAGCAGCGCGCGCTTCGTCGTGCCCACCAGCACCTCGGCCCCGTCGTCGAGCTTCACGTACCCCGAGCACACCTGCTGCAGCCGCAGCAGCTTGACCAGCGCGTTGCTGGCCGTGACGATCCCCTCGCGTACCTGCGCGATCAGCTCCGACGCGAGCGAGGCGTAGACCTTGGCCTCCTCGTGCGCGAGCGTGCACTGCCGCGTGATGTGCTGGAACGGCGGCAGGTCGAGCACCTCGCCGGCCTTCACCCGGTACGCGATGCTGCCGAAGCGCTCGGCGAGCTCGTCCTGGTTCTGGTAGGCCACCACCTGATGGTTGAGGTAGCCACCCATCTGGGCGTACCGCATCTTGAAGCGCTGGTAGCTGGTGCCGAAGATCCCCGGGTCGAGGAACCGGTACTGCGCGTAGACGTCGAGCGGGCTGTGGGGCATCGGCGTCCCCGTGAGGCACCCCCGCCGCGCCGCCCGATCGCGCAACCGCGCGAGGTACATGCTGAGCTTCCCGCCGGGAGCCTTCATGCGGTGGCTCTCGTCGACCACCACAAGCTCCCACTGCTGGCGCATCGCCCACGAGCCGAACGGCTCGCGCCAGAGGCTCTCGTGGTTGATGACCAGGACGACGGGACCGGACCAGCGGGACAGCTCGCTCTCGGCGCGCTGTGCCTTCGCCCGCACCCCGTCCACCTCGTTCCCGAGCAGCACCACCCGCACGTCCGGCCGCCCCGCGTGGAGCTTCACCTGCTTCTCCCACGCCGGCACAACGCTGAGCGGGCAGACGACCAGCACGCGCCGCAGCCCGAGCGAGCAGATCAGGTCAACCACGACCTTTGACTTGCCCGTGCCCATGTCGAGCGCGAGCATCCACGCCTGCAAGTCGTGGGCGAAGTGGTAGGCGCGGAGCTGGTGCTGCCAGGGCCGCGTGGCCGTGCACGGGATCGCCGGCAGCTCGTCCGCCTCGCGGTGCGCCTGCGCCGCGAGCGCGAGGTTCCCAGCCGTGAGCAGCTCCTCCACCCCCGGGTCGAGATGGGCGCCGGCGAGCAGCTCCGCGAGCTGCCGGGCGATCGTCGGGCTCGCCGGGTACGTCCAGGCCCGCGCCTCAGGCGCCCAGCGTGCGCCGGGGATGGCCTTGAGCCGCTCTTTCATCGCGAACGGCGCCCGCGCGTGGATGCGGCCGTTGACAACCTGTAGCGTGGCTGTCATCGCCGCCTCAGTTGACCGTGTAACCCGGATCGCGGCCATCCGGCTCGTGT
>ERZ1026810.223-NODE-223-length-39865-cov-6.486663_pt1 | contig 39865 bp, 29 predicted proteins | sample MGYA00520872_ERZ1026810 | MGnify/ENA primary metagenome ERZ1026810 (study PRJEB33270, sample SAMEA104284477) | anaerobic digester metagenome | biome: Anaerobic digester microbiome; feature: mesophilic sludge digester; material: Anaerobic digester biomass | place... | reverse complement strand
CTCCCACCTGTGGCATTAAGAACTTCAAAGCAGCTCTCTCATCACGCTGCCTGATATCTGCCTATTTCAGATTTTGGGTATTTTATGACTGCACTTTTCTTGACAATTCCAATATTGATTACACTACTTACACACCAATAATAAGGGTCAGACAATGCATGGGAACCTTTTATGGCTTTCTTATTATGATTTGACGGGGAAACAAACTTATGCTCGTTGAGATACTTGCAGATTTCGGTAGTTCCTTTACCCTCATTAAACAAACGAAAAATGACCCTGACCGTTTCAGCAGCAGGCTCGTCAATTACCCATTTATGTTTATCATTAGGGTCAAGTTTGTAGCCAAACGGAATCTTTGAAGTAATGTGCTTGCCACTGTCACTTCTTGCACGAATTGATTGCTTCTGTTTATTGGAAATATCCATTGCATAGAGTTCATTCATCAAGTTTAAAACAGCAACAAGGAATCTGTCGCCACCGTTGCTGTCAAAGTTTTCGTTTACAGCGATGAACTGTGTATTGTAACGTGGAAACTCAAGGTCGATAAAACGCCCTGTTTCGATATAGTTTCTTCCTAAACGTGATAAGTCTTTTACAAGAATACGTTCGACCTGTCTGCTTTTAACAAGTGAGTACATTTCCTGAAATCCGGGTCTGTTAAAATTCGTTCCGCTGTAACCATCGTCTTTGATTATCTTGATGTTCTGATAGCCGTGGTCTGCGGAGTATTTTTGCAAGATGGTAAGTTGTGTAGTGATACTGTTACTGTCACCAACAACGTCATCATCCTTTGAGATTCTGACATACAGAATCGTATAACGTAAGTTGTCTTTCATAAAGACCTCCATAGTAAAAAGTGGTTTGTTTTTTGTAACCAACTTCTTGTGCGCACATGAAGGTTTTGGTTGGATGTATTATAGCATTTCCACGATACAAAAATCTGTATCGTGAGCGTGTTTTTAGAAGTTTTTTGTGAATACTTTGTAAACTTTGCAATTTTGGAGGTGCGATATGGCTCTTTTATTGCCATAGGGAGTGAGGGGGAAAATAGCATAAGGGAAAGAGTAGGCTGACACAGCTGATCTGGAGTAGCAAGCAACGATGATGTGGCACAAACGGTCAAAAAGTGACCGCCTGCCAATCATCAGCTTGTTAGGGAAGAATCCCTAAGACCCACTTAAAAAGCACCTGACGGTGCGAGAAAATAAACCAACGATAAGGAGAATTACAGCAGAATGAAAACAGAAAAAGTTGATAAGCGTTATGTCATCAGGTTGACAAAATCGGAAGCAGAGGTACTTGAAAAACGCTTTGAGTTGTCGGGAATGACCTCTATGAGTGCATATCTTAGACAGCAAGTAGTGAACGGAATCTACCTTGAATTTGACCACGATGAGATGAAAAAAATACGGCAGTCGGTTATGAGCGTGGCAAACAATGTCAATCAGATTGCACACAGAGTAAACTCGACAAGCCGTATTTACAAGCAGGAACTGTATGAATTGCAGGAGGGAGTTGATAAGCTTTGGCAACAACTCAGATTCATCCAATTAGAGTTACGCAAGCTAAATCCGTCCAATATATAACCAATCCCGAAAAGGCTTCCTATGTCAGAAAATACGGGTGCGACGGTTCAGCTGAGGAGATTTCTGACCAATTCGATATAATCAGAAGCTTTGGAAAAAACAAAGGGAGCGTTCTCGGCTATCACATTATTCAGAGTTTCGCACCGAATGAAGCGACAGCTGAACAGGTGCATCAGGCAGGACTTATGCTCTGCGAAAAACTCTTTCAGGGACAGTATGCGTATGTTTTGGCTACGCACACCGATACCGACCATATCCACAATCATATAATTTTCTGCAAGACCAACATGGAAAATTACAAGGCTTTCAGTACGCTTATGGATACGAAACGACGTCCTGCTTGGAAGAAAATCCGCCAGCTTTCCGATGAAGTTTGCAAGGAAATGGGACTGTCCACTATTGAGTATGGGGAAATCGGCAAGGGTGTTTCGCATTACGAATGGACGAAACAGCAACAAGGCTCGTCATGGAAAGAGAAACTCCGTTATGAATTGGATTGCATTATTCAGCGTTCCGATACGTTTGAGGATTTTCTTGAGAAGTGCAGATTAAACGGCATAGAAGCGGTTTACAATCCCGATAAGAAGATTGCTTTGAAGTTCCGTATGCAGGGACAACAGCGTTACGCCAGAGCGAAAACACTCGGATATTACTATCTGCCTGAAAACATTCAGCGTAGAATCAAAAAATTCTCATCACACAGGAAGCTGATTATTGACCGTGACAGGTTCGACAGCAAGGGTTTTCAGCATTGGGCGGATATTCAGAATATGAAGAACGTTGCTCAGATGATAAATATGCTTGAAAGCTACAACGTTCACGGTACATCGGAACTGAAACCAACCGCTATGTCTGTTATGGCAAGACGGGGAATGATTACCCAGAGCATTGAAAATCTTGACGAGAAGATAAATGATTTGTCCGAACAGATTGAACTTGCAAGACGGTTTCAGCACACAAGACTGTTTCATGACAAGTACAAATCGCTGTCAGGACGTAAGCAGAAAGACTACGCAAAAAATAACGCTCCCGTACTCGATGAGTACAAGAGCGTTGGCAGTAGGTTAAAATCGCTGTATCCCGACGGTAAGTTTCCGTCAGAAACTTCGCTTGACCGTCAGCGACAAGCGTTGTATGAGGAGCGTGAAAAACTCTACGAAGAATACCGCTACCTCAAAAAAGAGTATGCTGATTTAGACAAGGCAAGCCGAACGATTGACGATTACCTTGAAAGTTTGAGGGATGAACCTGAGCGTAGGCGGAAAAAGGGAGAGTTGGAATAACTCTGCAAACTGGAATTTATGCATTAATCTCTTTTTTTACGGATACTCTATTTAATCTCATTATTATGCCACCCAAAACAATAACAAAGGCAGAATAACAAAATATGAATAGCGAGTCTGAAAAATGAAGTAATTCTAATTCATTCGCATATATTTCGCCATTCATTACTAAATGTAAAAGGATACTTATTCCGAGAATATAAATTCTATTATTCTTAAAAGCAATAAAATCTAAATTAGTTAATACAAGCAAAGCACCTAATCCTATCAATCTAAAAATGATAGCAACCATGCCACTTCCTAAACTTGTCATTACAAACACTACACTACCTATATCGAAAATCGTATGCAAGACTCCTCTTCCTAAGCCAAACCCCAAAGGTAAGATTTCCTTTTTATCTTTCTTATATATTTTTTTCATAATAATATAATAGCCACACTCTTCTGATACGCCTTGCACAGCACCCACAAGAATGCACAACAATACCAAATGACTATCAAAGAATGATTTTAACGAAGTATATACAAATAGTGCCTGTATTGGTTGAGGCAACAGTAATCCGAATACAATTAAACTAATCATTCCTGCAACAAAATATTTTATTTTCATTTTATCCCTCTTAATTTATTAAACTGGAAGTTATCAATTTCTTATATATTTTTGATCAGTGTCAGGAATCGTATCTTCTGACTGATATCGCTCCACTTTCATGTGAAGATCATATTTATCTCTTAACTCCGCAATCGTATTCATCATGGGTGATTGATGGTGGAAATCAATGCTCTCCTGATTTTCCCAACTGTCAATCAGCAGTACAGTTTCTTCATCTTCCAGCGGGAAAAAATAATCATATCTAATGTTCCCAGCTTCATTTCTGATTGCATCAACAGTACCGCTTGAAATCATCTCCTTTGCAAATTTTCGTGCAGAACCATTTTTACCAGAATAATATATATTGACAACTATACTCATTATACCTTTCTCCCTCAAATTTCGATTTGTCAATCTGTTTCATTTGCTTCTTCAGGCTTATAGTTTCGTTCAATATATTCCTCAACAGCCTTAATGAACATCTGATTCATGCTCATGCCCATTTCAGCAGCGATAGCTTTCAGTTTTTCACGCTGTCCCTTTGGAACACGAATTTTGATGTCATCAAGATGTGTTTTCACATATTTTGCCGTGATTGCTTTGCGCTTTTCGTTATAGTACATAGAAATCAATCCTTTCGTATTGTACCCATTTCTTTTATTATACCCTATCAAGAGCTTTTTGTCAATTATTTTTATAAAATTTGTCCGGATTTTTCAGAGAACTTTGTGCGCATTGCGGCTTGTAAAATCATGTGCAATGATATATAATAGTATTGTACCCAATACAAAGCAAAAAGGAGATGTTAAAATGATTCAAAAAATCGTACCTATTGTAGCGAGTATCACTTTGATTGGCTCAGTAAGTCTGACAGTTTACGCCGATGATTTGCTTAATAAGGACTACATCGTCAGCAAAATTTGGTCTGATTGGTGGCATGGCAAGGAAGATGACGGACTTGTTTTTCCCGAAGCAAGCTATAAGCATCACATTCTTACCGAATGGGTCGATGACAATTATGGCGATGATGATTATGATTGGAGTAAGATTGGTCAGCTGAACTACAATTTCAAAGACTACTATGATGAACTTACAGGCGATTGGAACTTTAATGATGACCGTGACGGAAATTGGACAATTATTACCGATGAAACCACATATCATTTCAATTTACAGAACGGCAAATGGCTGATGAGTGATGATAATGGCAATGTAATCGATAATTTCATGCCGTTTAGCACCTTGAAAGAAGATAAGACCGATGAAAAGCCGAAAGAGGTCAATGCTGATGACGGCAACGGAACTGCTCACAGAGTAGGTGAAAACCTGAAAATCGAAGCAGAAACCACAGCTGAGGTATCAGAGCCGAGTACTGAAACGGTATCCGAGAGTAGTGAAAAGTCCTCAAATGGCATGATTTACGGAATTGACGGAGTAATTCTTGCAGGGATTGCTGTTCTTGCAGGAGTTTTGATTAAGAAAAAGAGAGGTTGATATTATGTTATTTCAGAATGATATGCAGAGAATGGCTCTTGACAGTGACAGAATGATGATTACCTACAATGGCGATGATTACCATGATTACAGCGACAACAAGCTTGCCCGTATCTATGTGAAGTGGGCAGAGGAAAACTGTCCTGAGCGTTTACAGGCGGAAGCTGACAAGGGAAAAATCTTCATTCACATTGACGAGCGTGTCACCGAGTGTGAGAATGAGAAGTGGAAGATTTGGAACAAAATGCGTGACAGTGACTCTGAGTATGCACTTGCAATGAGAAATGCCGACACCGCTAAGGTATGGCAGCTTGAAAATCTCTTTGAGTTGCAGGCGGAGGAAATTGCGATTAGGGAATGTTTGTTGATATAGGATATAAGAATAGAACGTATGGCTAATTGATAGTCATACGTTCTTATTATTTATCCTTGTATTATAGAAACAATCTCATTTGCAATCGTTCTTGCTTCTTCTACGGTATTTTCCGAGCCAAATGATAAACGAATTGTTCCGTACTTATATTCATCAGGAACACCAATTGCTTCTATAACATGAGTAGCTTTCTGATTCTGTGAATCACAGGCTGAACCAGTTGAAACGCATATACCTTTTAAATCAAGACGATGTAACAGCATTTCGCCCTCTACACCTTTGAAAGAGAGATTGACGTTACCGGGAAGCTGATTAGTACCGTTTCTTAGATAATCAATGTGTTCTTCGTCAAGAATTGAAATGACTACATCCTCAAGCGACTTTAAACGACATATATTTTTATTTATATTGTTACAGTTTGACTTGAGTGCATAAGCCATAGCAACTATACTTGCTACATCTTCTGTTCCAGCTCTTAGTCTATTTTCCTGCATACCACCGTCATGGAAAGGCTGTATAATTCCATAATCCTTATTGATATACAAAAATCCAATACCCTTTGTGCCATTGAATTTATGGGCAGATGCAGAAAGCATATCTACACCAAGTGCTTTAACATCAATTGGAATATGACCTACTGCCTGTACAGCATCGGTATGGAAATAAGCACCATGATTATGGGCAATTTCACACAACTCTTTAATAGGTTGAATAGTGCCTATCTCATTATTTGCAAGCATTACCGATACGAGAGTGCTTTCGCATGATGCAATAATCTCTCTTGGTCTTGCAAGAATCTCTAATAAAGATTTTTCTGACACAATACCTTTACTATCTACTGATAATAAATAATTCTGTGAGTTATATGACGTTGATTTGCAAGCATTAAGTATTGCATGATGTTCTATTGGAGATGTTATAATATGACGTATGTCAGTTTGCGGGCAAAAGTTTTTTATCGCCCAATTATCACTCTCCGTGCCACCTGATGTAAAATAGATTTCTTCAGGCTCGGCGTTAATACAATCAGCAATCGTTTTTCTTGCATCTTTAAGTGCTCGCTTGGCTTTTCTCGAAAAACTATAAGGCTGAGAAGCATTTGCATAAGATTCAAGTAAGAATGGAGTCATTGCTTCAAATGCTTCTTTATTCAATTTTGTTGTTGCAGCATTATCAGCATAAATCATACATTTATCCTCCTACTCAAAGAGAGTGCAACCTTCTTCTTTAAATTCTTCTATTTTTTCGAGCAATTCATCTACTGATGTATCTAAGTAACTTGCAAGGCAGTCCATACAATAGAAGTTGGTTATTTTATCTCCAAGCATTTTTTTGTTTATACCTACGGTATTCTTATCAAGATTTTTCATGCCACAACTTATACAATTAAATATTTTCAAAATTATATGCCCTCCCGAATTGTGAATTTAGGCATCTGTTTCTCAGGTTTCTTATATTCTTTTGTGTCGATGATTTCAAGTTGCTTTTGTATTACAGCTCTCATCTTTACGGCAGGACGCAGACAATATTCTTTGAAAGTTCTTTTATTGTCATTGTCGAAAAGAATATCATTTGCAGAGCGTATATGTGGCATAAGCAACTTCATGTATGCGGTTGTAAGACGTTTTACAGCCTCTACATGACGTTCATAGGCACCAGCTGATACCTCAATAATCTGGTCTACAATTGCTCTGTAGCTTATATCATCACGAAGTAAGTGTAGAATAGTGCAAAAATACTCGGTATTTAATGACCAACATGATATTTTCAATTCAGGACGCATAGGTGGAATATCCCATCCTTTTATAAATCCGTGCATTCTGTCTACTAAAGCACTTTCACGGAAAAGTGATGGTAATTCTGTCAGCATATTGGTGTACTCATCCATGTTTTCAGCATCTATGTTGCCTAAGAAAATGACACCAGCATCTGAAACCACTTCATTGCCGTTTACTTCACATTTTCCTCGTTCCATGTAGCCCTGCATGACGGAACGCATTTCATTTACATCGCCAAACTGTACAAGTTTTACTTCATCAATTGCTACATAATCATGCCCTACAATAAAGCCGGGTTGTTTTCGTGCAGTATCATAGAACATCTTTGGTCGAGTAACTTTACCACCGTCAGTAAGCAAACCATACTTACTTACATTGCCAAATACATAGGATTTGCCTGTTCCTTTGGGAGCAAGTTCGATAATATTTAAATTCTTCTCTACAAATGGAAGAAGTCTTTGAAGCATTGCTCTTTTATTTGTTTCAGCATTATCACCTGTGTATCCGTCTGCATTATAGTCAATTGCTCCAAGTAAAATATCGAGCCATTCACTCATACTAAATTCAGTTCTTACGTCCTTGTAGAAATCCAAATCCGTTTCATATGGACAAAAACTCTGAAAGTCGGTAAGTTTGATTTTTCCGGGAATCTTGGGTTTTACGCTATCATCAGGAGGACGATAGCCGAGTTCTACAAGACCCCAAATATCTTTCCCTGATACAAGTTCATCTTTCACATTTTCCCATACATTTGGTTCTATCAATGTTTCTTTGGATTGTAAACCAAACTCAGGAAGTTCAAAGGAAATTTCACCTGTTTTAACACTAATATCAATTGTAATCTTTGTGAGCAATTTAATGCGTTCATAGTCAGATATTATGCGTGTTTTGATACTCATCCATTCTTCTTTTCTTGGCATATAAATAGACACAAACTCTAAGAGTTCATCAGTATCAAACGCACCGTCCTCATCCTCAAATCTTTTTAAAACCCAATCTCTTAAGAAGGAGGGTAATTTCAGACTTTTCAAGAAGCTCATATCTTTCAAGTTTTTATATACAACCATTTGGTCGAAATTTTCTCTTAGTTTTTCTGACAATTATACTACCTCCTTACAGTTTGAACTTATCATTCATACCGAAATCCGTATTCTTAGCAGTAAACGACAAACCATCTGCCAATAGATTATCATTCAGGTATATACTGAATGTGTACATTCCTGCGGTTTTAAGATTTGGAAGTTCAATAATAAAATTGTGTCCGTCACTTGATTTAACATCAATTTTCTCATTAAGTTTCGGAATCAAAACAGTGATCAGTGAAAGCTTGCTCTTTGAAAACAGTTTAATCTGTGCATTTTTCTTACGCTTACTAAAGGTGATATTTTTGTTTTCGAGTTTAAACTCATAACTTTCTTCTTTTTTGGTGATTTCAATAATCGGAATAACAACTTCTTCCAAAGTTGCACCACCGTGTACCTCAACATCACCTTTTCGGCTGCCTTTGAACCTACCGTAGTTTGCAAGTACCCAATACTCATCACTTTCAGTAGCACATTCTGGAGGTGTATCTGTTTCTGATTTTGGACAGCATCTTCCAGAGTGTTTGCCACCCTCAGCCATTTCATAGGATAGTTCCTGATTGCTTATTACGGCAAGTCGACTTGCACCGTGGTCAGAAATCATAATAACCTTTTCATAATATCCTTGTTGGAGAATATTTGCAATTTCACTGATCAGTTCTGATAATAAGGATAACTCTTTTGCTAAATAAGTAGGGAGTTTTTGGTCACGATATTCCGCAAAAGATTCCTCGCCATGATGTTTCAAATCATCAAGTTTTTTATAGCCACTGTAGTTGTCAAAACTTACATTTTTTCCGTTAGCAAATTTAGCACCTGCTGATTCGAAAACCTTAATAAAGTCCTTGTTTTTACAAGTAAGTGACGGAATTTCACAATGACAAAGAGTAATATTAGCTAATAGGTTATTTGCTCTATATTCAGAAAGAAGATATGATAAGTACTCTACACCCATTGCGTCTACAAAGAAAACATAAGTTTTCTCGTCAGCAATTCCTTCTGTCTTTTCACATCTTGCAGGGAGAATGGCATTGTATTCTCTTTTAACCGCCTGTTCCTCAACTACTTTCATGAACTCAGGTGAAATATAGTTCATAACCTTTTGATACTTATATTCGTTAAAATAATAGTTAAGCAATTCGTTTTTGTAATCATAAGGACGAAGATACTCATAAAGAGCAGGGTATGTTTCTTTTAGAACTGCAAGAACTTCATCTTTTTTCAAATCTTCTTTAAACTCATTAAACAAGTTGAATAGAAGCTGAATTTCTGTTTCGCTGCTATCCGTTAAATAATAGATAGCATTTTTTCCTTTAGAAATTGTCCACTGACAGTAATCGGAAACATATTTTGTAGGCAGTTCACCAATAGTTTTAATAAGTCCTTTTCTGGTTTTGTAGTATTCCCAAAACTTTTTATCAGTGTGATCGATTTCTAATAATCCTTTGAATATATTTTCTGTCAATTCGGCTGTCTTGCTTGAAAGCTTTACTGCCAAATCTAAATATGAATTATTGGGTACTCCAAAGCATTTTAATGCCAAGAAATACAACCACTTTCTATTTTCATCAAACTGATTCCAATTGTGGAAAGCGTAGTCGAGAGAATTAACAGCTACAATTTTGCTTTCTACATATAAGCGAAGTGATTTAAACGGCTTAATTTCTTTGAAGGCATATTCCCATTGTTTCATGCTTCCAACATTACTATCAATGCTTACAATATCTGAATCCAATTCACATAACTGTTGATATGCATTGCCTTGCTCGTTGATTGATATTGATAACGTTGAACTTTTAAAATCAGCTTTTCTCTTTTGTGTTTTCACAATCAAGTACGGTGAATTGTTATGCTCTATATATTCAGCTATTTTATGAATACCGTCAACAGATGGAATTTCATCAGAAATAACAGATTCGCCAAAAATAAGTGTAGTCTTAGTATCAAGTGTACCTTCAATGCAATACACACGGTCAGCGGAACGAATATCAGAAAAATTTAACTCGTTAGCACATTGATAGCACAAAACAACAATTTTCGCTTTGTATGTTGTCGAAGCAAGTTTGCTCAGAATTTGTTTCAGTTTCTCCTGTCCCAATAACTTATAGAAACTTGTTATACCGGTTAAAAATACAATGTTTGTTTCTTTTCCTAAAAAATTGAATAGTCTTGCTTCGGAGATACAATTGTCATACTTGGCAAAATCTTCTGATTTTACGAACAGTGTTTCTCCCACATTAAAGTGAGAGGAAACAGCGTTCATATCGTTGATATTGTTCACATTGATAAAGCGAGGGTATCTGTCACTTGATGCTATATACTTGTCTATGCGTTCAAAACATTCTTCAAGTTTCATTTGCACCTCTCCTTATTTTCCTTTGATAATTTCGATTCCGACTGTCATATTGTCACGAATGAGTTCTTTGAGATATTGCTTTACATCTGCGACATCCATTTCATCAATTTTTGCAAGAGCCTTATCACATCCGGATTTGTTATACTTGTACTGAGCAAATTCCTTGAGTTTTTTATCAACAGCAGGCATATTAAACCACCACTCAAAAGGTTCACTCGACAAATGATTTACAAGGTAGGAACGAACTTCATCCAAATCATCAAACATAACGCTATATTGTTTTACAATTGCTGAACGGAATGCAGAATCAATCATATCTTCGTTATCAAGCATATCAATAAATGCTGCATTTTCTATAAACTGAATTGCTTTTTCAATTGCAGCAGTTGAATTGTTCTTGTTATTCAATGTATTAAATACAATACTTGCATCCTGCATTTCTGCATCATTTACAAGACATTGAATAGGTGTTTTATGGTCTTTTGACCATGCTCTTGGTGAATCAGACTTTGTTTTCTCTCTCCAAAGTTTCTTCATCTTTTCAGAACCCTGTTCACTCTTAAACTTTTCAATTGCATTTTCAACAGCAGTCTGATATGCGCCTTTTTCAGCAGTAAAACATTCTCCCACAATTTGCTTGAATACATCGTTTACTTCTTCATCTTCAAGATTAGAGAGTAAGAAGCTACAAGACTTTTTAAATACTGCTATTTGGTCACTGCGGAAATTCTTGAAGGCATTACCATGTGTTGTGATAAGGTTAAGAAATACCTGACGTTTATCATCACTAAGTCTACCATTTCGCTTTACTTCATATAGCATAGCCATAAGGTCAGACAGTTCTTCCCAGTAGTTTTTCGCATACTGATATGAAATGCGAATGCTCTTTGTACAATCACACCACTCCTTAATTGTTTGAGTGTATGAGATATTTTTAGGAAGTACCTTATTACTTGCGATGATAATGCGATATTCAAGTATCAAATCATCAATTTTCTGATTTGCAGTGTCAACGCTCCAAACCCAGTTGGCATCGTTAACCCTAAACTTTTCTTTTAAATGGTTTATATACTGACCAGTATCAGAAACTTCATCTGCTAAGCTGATAAGTTTGCCATCGCTGTAAATGTGGAGATATGCTTCCATGCCAGCTGTAATTTTAATGCTATTCATAAGAGAAGCTAAATCTTCAACAGCATCAGGATTTGATATACAAAGTTTCCCTGTTTCAAGAGCAAATTCCTTATCTGTTTTTCCAAAGTTTCCAGAGTTAGCAATTCCAAGGAAACCGTCAATAAGATTCTTAATTTCATCTTCGCTTGCCTTGATAATTTCATCGGAAAGATTGTATTTCAGCACCCAAATAGGGAAATAGAACTCTCTCATCTTCTGACGAATTAAATCACGGGTCTTTTCAGATGTAACACAACTCTGAAGCGGTAGCTTGAATATTTTGGCGGAAGCTTCAATAAATGCCTTTTCTTCAGGCTTCATTTTACCGATATATTTGTCCTTATATCTTGATATAGGTGTATTCTCATTTTTAATGATTTCGTCAATCATTCCTTTGAGCTTATCTACGGACAGAGTTTCACTAACTGTTCCATCAGTATAATTGTAAGTTCCTGTTTTAACATATTCCTTTAACAAGAAGCCAAGCACAAATGCAGTTAAATTACACGGCATAAAACCGTATGTACCGCCTTTTAATTGGTCGTAAATATCTCTTATTGAAACCTGACCATTTGCATCAAACTGCTTATCAATAAACTCTGTTATAAAAGTTTTGATTTTTGAAATAGGGTGATAAGGTGCATTTACCCAATATTCTTCCTTATTCCATGTTTCACCGAGATAATTTTCAAGTTTTGTTTCTACATTTCTTGAACGATATGAGCCTGATACATTTTCTGTAGCACCACATTCCGCACCTGATTTTAGGTTGGTTGCTGTCCACATAGTTGCGTTTACAGTGCCAATTGTTTCAAGACCATTTGGATATTTTCTTTTGTTGATACGTTCAAGCATAGACATTAACTGCTCGATATTATTTGCTCGTTCGCTTACTCCCTCAAGATTATACACTATAAATTCGCCTTCAGTAATCTTTTTGCACCATTTCTTTAATACATCAGTGGCATTTCGGCTGTACTGAGTTGCGATGTCCTTATCCTGCTTCATATTGACAAGAGAGTTAGCCATATGCTCAGAATACTGTTCCAAAAGGTCATTTCCAAGTGGATTTAATGAAGCATCAATAAATACAAATGGGTAACTACCGCTCTGTACAGCTTCTTCAATCTGCTTATTTACAGTAATCGCTTCTTTGTCATCCTTTGCAAGAGCAACAATAGCTACAATTTTATTTCCGAGTTTGTTTAAATCGCTGTTAAGGCGGTTAATTGTAAGCTTGAAATTAGACGATGATACGAAATGAAGTTGATAACGCAAACCTAATGCACCTTTTAATGAAAAAGAATCAGAGATTTTTGCTTCATCAATAAGTCGTGTTGTATCTTTTTGACGTTGTTCTTCAATTTTAGCCTTTAACTCATCATTGTTAGTAGCATTAACCAATGCTGAGTATTGCTCTTTACCACCGGGGATGGGACGCTTGAATATAACTTCACTCTTACAAAGACTTCTTGCAATTTTGTTAGCTTCATCGTTTTCTAAATCAGTACCATCAAAGGCATTGTCCAAATTTCTCTCATCAGGTACAAAAAGTTCTACAGTATTTCCGGTTCTTTGGGAGATTGCTTGTAAGAGAAGAATAGTTTTTAATACTCTTTTTTCATTTTCATCAAGGTTCTTACTTTCCGATAACGGATAACAATCAAGGATTGTTCTTATATCATGGGACAAAAATTCCTTGCCTTTTTCATAAAAAAAGTCCCAGAGCATATCAACAGTAAGATAAGGATTATCATCATCCGGACCACAATGGTCAATAAAATACTGAAAGCCCTGAATCTCATCGCCACGATTATTCTTTATAAAATCAAACATACTTCTCTGATTGGAATCAAAAGCAGAAGATATATGCTTTAAGAGGAGTGCAGCGTAAGGATGAATTGGGAGAATGCTTTTGAGAGTTGTATCATCAATATTAGCCTTTTTCTTTACACGCTCTCTTGATTCATGAGTTCTTTCGTAAAGGCTGTCACGAGTGTCGTGCCAATCTTTTTGAACACCTTCATCACGACTTTCCTGCATAGCTTGACCCATAAGTTTAAATGCCATATTTTCAGGTAATTCTATATTACAAATCGGCTGTAAAAATCTATCCATGATTTTTTTCCAATCCTTATCACCTTCAGGAAAGATATGCATTACATCATGTGTTACAATAATCATATAGAATGGAATACGGGAACTAATGTCTACAATTTGCTGGAAGCCTGTAAGATGTCTTGCATTGTTTTTGAAGAACTCAGTAAACTCATCCCAAATGAAAGCAATTGCTTTAAGGTCATTGATTTTTATAACTTCTTCAATCCATGTAATTAAATCGTCAGTAGTCATTTGCAATTCAGGTAAACGTTCCTGCTTTGCTAAATCCATTAACTGTGACATAAGGGCTTGTAGAGCATCGCCCTCAAACTCTTGGAGATTTTCAATGATTTGAGCAACATCATCACCACCAAATCTTTCCAAGCGTTCTTCTGTAAAGAAATGCTGAACCCAATCCTGTGATAACCATTTAATCCACTCGTTACGGAGGGTATTGTCACCACCCTTTAAACCATTTTCTTCAAGTGCCTGAGCAATACTTTTCTGAATAAGAAAACAAAGGTCTGCATCACCGTTGATATTCGAAGAACCATAACGATGTACTGTCAGGAGTTTCTTACCAGAATTTTTAATCTGCTGTAAGCTGTTAAAAAGGTCATTGCTGAGAATATTACTGAATCTGTCAAAATATTCTTTTGTTTCTTCTTCTGAAACTTCAAGAAGTTTCTTCATAGTAAGAACAGCATGAGATTTACCTGTACCATAAGCACCTTCAACCCACAAAGATACTTTCTGCTTACGGGAAAGAATACTGATAGTATCTTTAAGCATTTTTACAAATGTATTATGTGGATAGAATTTTTTCCAAAGTTCAGGATTTTCATCTATCAATTCTTTATTGACCTGAGGAAAATACTCGGGGTCAATATCGAAATAATCTCTATATTTTTCAAGCATAATTAAACCACCACCTTAAAAAAGGGACAAAACGTCCTTTGATGTTTTTTCGCTTCTAAGCGTAATATTATCCAAGTCATGTGTAAACGATACATTGATGAAGTTAGGATAATTGATTGATAAACCATTAAGCAGCTGTTCCATCTTTTCTCTATCCAGTCCGAAAATTTGAGTAGGGCTGACACCATCGCTGTCGATTTCGTGATTAAGGAGTCTGCTAAGTGTGAACTGATAGTAATCGCCACATTCCTCAGCAAATTTATAAAGAGAGTAGAGAATTACTCTTGGGTCAGGGTTCTGCCAAGGAGTGCGGATGAACTCAAAGCCATTTTTACTTTCAGATATTACATTACCGAATCCAACAGCCGAAATTGGAAGCTTTGCAATGTTTCCGTAGCTTCTTGTTATATTACGAGGACCAGTTGCAGTTGTGATATAACTTTCAAGTGTTGACTTAATTTCGGCTTGTGTATAAGTAGTATTGAACTGAATGTTGTCAACTAACCAACCAATCTGTGGAGCATATGCAAGATTAGCAAACATAAGTCCCCACACAACTTCATCATCAATACCACGCTCAAACAAAATATTTGCCAAGGGTTCAAGTGATTTGCTTGTTATTAAACCAGCATCTCTCAAGAACTTGTTATACATAGAAAATGCGGGCTTATTATATCCGCAATTATTTGTTGTTGAAAACATTTCTTTCGATTCAATGAATGCGTTCAACCAACCCGCACTTGGATGGTGTGTTGCATATTCGTCAATACTTCCTTTTCTCATTTTTCCATTTCCTTTCGGTAAAAGTAATGAATTGTACACCAAACAGCCATTGTCAATCTTATTACAAAGTCCGCACTTGATACAGTTATCAGAGATTGAAACCATACCATCAACGAAACTGATATTTCCATGAGGACAGTTAGCTTCGCAATATCTACAAGCAACACAACAATGGGCTTTTTTGAGTACATTTTTTATGTTTCTAAATTTGGTTAAATTATATTTTACAGCATCCTCGTCAAACGACAATGATAAATAGCCATTTCCATGGTCTTTAATGAAAAATTTTATTATGGAATTATCCGTGAAACGGATTGTTGCATCTTGATTATCAATTTCAAGGTAGCCAACTGTTTTCATCCACTCAATCCATGAATCACCCTTTGGCTTAAATGTTATGACACGTTTTTTCTTTATAGTTTCCTCATCAAAATCATCAATGCCAATTGTGAAATCTCGACCATTTTTTCTTGCTTTCCATCCTTTTTTCTCGACATATGAATCGGCTAATTTAGGATTAGCCCCCTCTGTATAAAGTGTTTTTATAGTATCAATAAAAGGCTGTACTTTATCAGGGTAAAGAGTGTAGTTAAAGTAATCACTTCTCAATGCAGCCATAGGACAGAATAAACAGCCAGCTCGACTGCTCCCTTTTTTATATGCATCGTTTATATATAAGCCTTGCATGTACATATATAGGTATACCTCAGCCGAGTTCCATTCAAGAATAGGATTACAACTACTTTGTCCACTATGCTTTGTTCCAAATGAGATGTAGTCATAACCACTTCGACGCACACTTTCGCTGCTTCGGATACCAACAAAAGCCATTTCTCTCACGTCACTTTTCCCAAGAATTTCTCGTATCTTCAGAAGTTGTGGGGCTGTCTTATGGACTCCACAGCACCAACGCATTGCGGAGGACGGCGCACCAAAAGTATTCCAAGAATCTTTTGGGTCAAAATCTGTGCTTGCTGTATAGAACTCTATGTGATTTTTTTGACAAAGCTCTTTTGTCTTTTCAATGACTTTGTAAGTATCAGGAAATTCCATCTTGGTATCGCCAAATATGACAACAAATTCGTCATGAGGTAATGCTCTTTGTACTATATCAAAAGCTACTTCACTATCTTTTCCACCACTATATGAAACGTGAAATATGTCAACCTTATCTTTGTATTCAACGTAAGCATTGTAAGTGTTTTTTATTGTTTCCTGCACCAAGCTTTCAAGTAATGGTCGATTTTTCTCGACCATAGCGTCAATATCAACAAATTTGAGAGGTTCTCCATTTGGCTCAGGTTCTTCCAATATTACTATTTCAGGAGCAGTATAGCATGAGCCACCCTTGGTCTGTGCTACTTTTCTGCCACGATAGTAATAGTTATTTGCTTCTGCCCACATATATGGGTAGGTATCATCTTTTTCATAATTCCAGAATTTATCAAATCTCAGAATATCGAGTTCTTTATAGTAAACAGGTCTTGGTTCTTTACTCATCATCAACGGAGTTGAGTTAAGTAGTATACCACCTGTTTGGGTATCATATTCGTATGAGTACATTAAAAATTATTCTCCTTTTAGCGCCCTGTAAGCCTTTGCCTGACTTACGATATTATCAATTGTGCCATAGCTTCTTCTTGCGAGGAAACCACTCTCACAAAGATAATTTAGGGCATCATCAGTGTTTAGAGCAATGTTACTTTGTGCCAATGCTCTTATGATTACATCATCAAACGTTTCAATACCTACATTCTTTTTGACGATTGAACCAACTGATGAATTCATATTAAAATTAGTGTGCAACAGCTTGAATTTTCTGCTGAAATACATTACATAGTATTCAAGCAGATAGTTATTCCAAGCATATCCACAACTTGGGAAGCCACCAAACAAAGTGACATCCTGTATACTAATGAAATTACCTGTACAAAACTGTTCGATTGCATCATCTGTTGCTGAAATGTCAAAGTCAGCGTATTTCCGTGAAACAAACTCATTTTGATTGATACGCATTGCATGATGATAAAGGCTCTCAAAATAAATTGAAGTACCTAACTCGTCTTTCAATGCTATGAGCTGTTCCATAGTGAACGGAGCATGATTCTTGCCAAAGTTGGAAAAAACCTTGTCCATGTTTAAATCTTCACCGTATTTGCTGATTATTTTGCTTTTAAATGAAAACTTTCCTCTTAGTTTATAAGCGATAGTATCACGAAGTCCTAATTCTGTTAGGAATGTATAGCGTTCATGAATTTCAGGTAGACATCTATCAACAAGGGAAGTGAGTTCTTTACCACTTATATATTCATTTTGAGATATAGATTCCGAAATTAATTGTTCTATCTTTGAAATTTCTATATCTGTAAACTCAATTATATCGGCGTGGAAATATTCACCTTTTTGATTTCTAACAAACTCATAGCTGTTATTACCAGATAGAGCATTTGTTATCTTGTATTTATCAAGATGCGGTAGTACATTTATTATATCCTCAGTCAACATCGGTAACTCATGGGATTTTAGGAAACTTCTTACTTCTTCGGTGGGGTCAACTTTTGCACTGCTATCTACCGCTATATATGCCTTTTGCAAGAAATACTTTCCTTTGTTGATATATTCAAGATAAGTTTTGAGCATCTCAGAGTTATTGATACGACCATTATCAAGATCATATCTAAACATCTGATATAATGCTTCATAGTAAATAGCTTTTTTCCCGCTTGCAAAAGTTTTATCTATATAACTGAACAACTTAGTTTTTGTTTTTTCATCAATCATCATTTCAGGAAGGTAGGATATTTTGCCATGCGCAATGGTTATATGGCTTATATAGTCCCAGATGATTTCATTTGATAGATTGTTTTCTTCGTTATATAATTCATTCCAATATCTACGAAATTTCTTTATATCTAAGCTATCATTTAATCTAAATCCACGGGGAAATTTTGATTTAAGAATCCCTTGATACTGAGTAAAGTCAATGTTTTTATATCTATCCACAGACAGAGAGTTTTTTGACTTATGAGCGTGAATTCCCGAATCTATTGAAGAATCTGAGCGATAATTTATAAGTTTAGCTATTGCAGCACTAAATCTATTATGCTGTTGAATATTTAATTCTCGAAACTCAGAAACGTATGATAATTCATTAAATATTTGCTGTAATACATTTGAATCCATGATTAAAAATAAATTTTCTGAGCAAATCTCATATTCAATAGCATATCTGCTTGCTTGTCTTATTGCAGATACATACATTTGAATTGTACCTTGTGCTGAGCCTTGATTTTGCATCCAATTCGCAAAATCATTTTTCATTTTTTCAATGTCTGAATCATGTTGTTTCGTGTTGGAGGTATGATTTAATTGATTATCAGTAGTTTCTTCGTTTTCTTTCATATCATTTCCTCCTATAGTTATTTTATCAGATTCATCTAAAATAGGTAATGATGAAATAGCTTTGGCTTCTTGCAGTATTTTATCAAACGATGATTTGTCATTTTTATACAGATTAGCTACTTCATTAAATATCTTAGGTGAACTGTGTAATGGCGATTCCTTATCTTCTATTACAGAAATCATTATGGTCATTTGCATGCTTATTCCGTTTGTGTTTCTATATAAATCATCTATTTGAAAACCTTGATTGATAGCCATTTGACGTAGTGCTTTAGAAGCGCTACTTATGACCTCTCTTTTTTTCTTTTTATTCTCTATTACTTGTAAACTTGCTTCGATAAGGATAGCTGTTTCATACTTATTCCAAGGTATTCTATTCATAGTCAACTCCAAAACTGTATAACACACCATTATAAAATACATTCTATACAATTATACCACAAAATCAACAAAAAGTCAAGTGCTTTTTAGTTGAGATTCATAGGTTTTGTTAAAGGCTATTTATTTGGATTTTTAAATATAAATGTAATTATTTGAATTTTTTCAGAATCTTATTTCGAAAAATCAATAATCTGTGATATAATAAATGGTATAAACAGCATTTTAGCATAACTACGAGGTGATTTATTATGAGAGCAAATAGACGAGTATTATATATGAGGAAAATTTTTCGTAAATATACAGATGACAGGAACTTCATAACAATGCCAGAGATAAAGAAATATATTCGTGCGTATGGTTTCGATGTTGGTGAACGTGCAATACTTAGCGATATTGACGCACTAATTTTTTACGGCATGGACATTGAGTACGTTCATAACAAGGGCTATCACTTGAAAAGCCGTCCATTTTCACTCAGTATACTGAAAATGCTTGCCGATGCAATCGCTTCTTTTCGTTTTCTCACCATAGAGGATTCTGAGAAACTTCTCAAGCTACTTGAAAGTCTGTGTAGTATTTATGAAGCACCTCTGCTCAGAAGAAAGATCATGCTGACCAATCGTGTAAAGTCGGATAACGAGCAAATTCTCGACAATATTGACGTTATAAATTCTGCTTTTCGCAGTAATCAACAAATCGGCTTTGATTACTATGATTACGATATAAATAAACATTTGGTTCAGCGAGGAGAAAAGCGTATTTGTTCACCATTTGCATTGGTGATGAGTGGAGAATGCTATTACGTAGTTTCCTATTATGAAAAATATGCCGATACATATACCAACTTTCGTCTTGATAGAATGCGAAATATCAGACTTGTGAATTCAGCGAGAGAATATCCGGATGAAAAGCTGAATCTGGAACAGTACATCAAATCATCTTTTTCTATGTTCAGCGGAAAGAGTGAGTACGTCACGCTACGCTTGCCACTGGAGAACAAATACTGTAATATCGTGATTGACCGCTTTGGAAAATCTGTGATAATGCTTAGAGATAAGGATTCAGATAATCATTTCATTATTCATGTTCCCATAAGAGCAGAATATCCGCAGCCGTTCTTTTCTTGGATATTTTCATTCAGGGGAAAGGTGGAGATTATAAGTCCGATCAGACTGAAAGAACGATATACAAAAGTTCTTTATGAAAGCTGTGTACAGCAATACATGAATTAACGAAAGCAGGCACTTCATAAAAATTGAAGTGCCTGCTTTATCATTCTATTTCATTTTTACCCTGACTTCTCTCTTTCGGTTTTGCCGTTTTCTGCCTGTCCTTAAAAGCTTCTTTTTTCAGCTTTGCCCTCTCAAAGTAGCAAGTACGCTGTTTTTCGGGAGCGTTCTTTTTAGCTTCAATGGCTGCCTGATTCAGTTCTTCGGTAAGAGTGGCAAGTCTTGCGGTTTTCTGTTCAAGTTCAGCCTGCTGAGGGAACGGAGTAGCAACAATACGCTGTGCGTTCTCCAAGTCCATTTTCAGTTTGTTTACGCTGTTCTGAGCATCGTTTATGGTTTGGTCAATCTTGTAGAGCGTACTCTCCATACGCTTGATATTAGTAGAAAAACTGCTTGTCAGCTGACACCTGTGTTCAGCATTGCCTTTCATGGTGATTGAAATATCAGGCTCACCGCCAAGCATAACCGCCTTGACAGACAGCTTAAATCCCTGAAATTCACCGATTTCCTTATCTGTATCGGAACTACGCTTGACGAAGCCAAGAACCACATCTTCAAGAGCCTGTGCGGCTTCCTTGCGGTCTGTGTATTCCGTGCCGTCAATGGTAATTTTGAATATGGGCAACTTAGTTTCCGTATCAATCGGAAGCTGACGGAGTACCTCACGGTCTGATTTGAGATTTTCAAGTCTTGTTTCAGCCTTTTCAATCTTATCAGGTGCGGTGGCTACCGTCTGTTGCATATCGAAAACCGTGTTTGTGTGTTCAGATTTCAGGAGATTGAGTTCCTTAACCTCATTGTCAAGCATCATCTTTTCCTTGATACGCTCATCACCTGTACAGAGAGCCTTGATTTCAGAGTAATTGAGTGCCTGTTGGTCTACGTCCTCACAGGTTCGTGCAGGAGTTTTGGAGGTCATAATCTGACCGATGAAACGCTGTTTTGCTTCAAGTGTTTGATAGAGGTAGGCATCAAAACTGCCCTTTGTGACGTAATTATATACATGAGCCTTGCTGTTCTGATTGCCCTGACGTTCAATTCTGCCGATTCTCTGCTGTAAATCAGACGGTCGCCAAGGAATATCGAGGTTGTGAAGTGCGACAAGCTTCTTCTGACAGTTTGTGCCTGTTCCCATTTTGCCCGTACTTCCGAGCAATACTCTTATCTCACCCTTATTAACCTTGTCAAATAAATCCGCCTTTTGCTGTTCCGTTTTCGCATCGTGTACATAGGCGATTTCTTCAGGTTTAACACAGTTTGCAATCAGTTTGTTGCGAATATCATCATAAACGCAGAAATCGCATTCTTCCTCTAAGGATTCTCTTTCAGAAGCAGACTTTTCATCGGCATTTTCAACCTTATCCGTTGACTGCGAGTTTTTCTTTGGAACACCCAGATCGCAGAAAATAATCTGCGTCAGCTTTTCCTCTGCTGTATCATGATAGATCTGCGTAACGTTTCTGACACACTGGTTCAGTTTTGTATCAGGGTTATCCTCAAATGACGGGTCGATCAGTCTTGGATCAAGTCCCAGCTTTCTGCCATCGGAAGTAATACGAAGCATATTGTCAACAGAAGGTTCAACATTTCCGCTTTGTACATCATCAGCACGGTCAGATAATTCCTGTACAAGTGTTTTCTGAAAATCCGTTGCTTCGATGTTCTCAATGTGATATTTCATTTCCGGTGTAGCAAGGTCGAGCGTATCTGCTGTACGCACATCGGCAACCTGTTTGAACATACTCATCAGTTCCGGCAAACCTGTATAGTTGGCGATTCGGGTACGTTCCTTAAACTTGTTGCCGGCAGGAGCAAGTTCCCATTCGGTTTTCTGTTGACCGAATACCGTTACCCAGTTATCAAAGTTATTCAGTCCATGATCTTTCAGGAAGTCATACTCCAAAAAACGCATCATGGTATGTAATTCGGTTACAGAGTTGCTGAGGGGTGTGCCAGTAGCCATAATAACACCTTTGCTTCCAGTTTTTTCATCGAGATAACGACACTTCATAAAGAGGTCAAGAGCCTTTTGTGAAGCGGAAGAGGAAATACCTGCCACATTGGTCAGTTTCGTCTGAGTTGGCACATTCTTAAATTCATGGGCTTCATCGACAATCAGCTTATCTATGCCCATTTCTTCAAAGGTGAGAATGTCATCATGTGACTTTTCCAGCTTGTCCAGTCTTGCTTCCAGCGATTTCTTGGTACGTTCCATTTGCTTGACCTGAAAACGTGAACCATCTGCCTTTTTGAGTTCTGCAATGCCTGCCATAATATCATCGATCTGATCTTGCAGAATGGATACCTGTCTTTCCTTGGAAAGTGGGATCATGCCAAGCTGCGAATGACCGATAATCACGGCATCAAAATCACCGGTAGCAATTTTGGAAAACAGCTGCTGTCGGTTTCCTTTCTTGAAATCGTTTTTTGTTGCCACCAGAATATTTGCTCCCGGATAAAGCTTCTGAAAATCTTCACCGATCTGTTCGGTCAGGTGGTTCGGAACGGCAAATAACGGCTTTGTGCATAAGCCTAAACGCTTAGATTCCATTGTCGTAGCAATCATTTCAAAGGTTTTGCCCGCCCCCACGCAGTGAGCAAACAAAGTATTACCGCCAAAAAGTGCGTGTGCAATTGCGTTCTTCTGATGTTCTTTCAACGTGATAGCGGAGTTCATGCCGGGAAATCGTAAAGCCGAGCCGTCATACTCACGGGGGACGGATTGAGTTAAACTGCCTGTTGTACTGTTCCACAAGCTGAACCGCACGTTCAGGGTCTTTGAAAATCCAATCCTTGAAAGCTTGTTTGATTTTGCCTGCTTTCTGCTGAACAATCTTTGTTGCCTTAACGTCCACAACTCTGCGTTCCTTTTCGTCACCGTTCTGGTCGATGTACGTTTCAAGCTTATAGACCTTTGGCTCTTTGAGATTGAGCAGATGTTCCATGATTTCATAGGCACTCATATTCTTAGTACCAAAATCACGTCTGCTCAAAACTGAGCTGTCAGCACGTTTATTTTCGATATGCCAGGTGTTGGTGTGCTCTGAATAGTCAACCGTGATATTCTTAGGCTTTACCCAAAACGCTTTCTTAACGTCCTCACGGTTTTCACGAGGTGTTTCAAATGTTTCATATATAAACTGCTGATACAGTTCTTTCGGAATCCAAGTTGCACCGATTTTCACATCAATATCACCGGCTTTGAGAGGTTCAGGCATTGCCGACTTCAATGCTTCCACGTTTTCAGCGAATCTGCTGTCAGTTTCAGCAACACTTTCCGCAATATCAAGTTTCTGACGAATATCGCCTGAGAGATACTCACTTGCAGATTGATATTCCTCTGTATGGGGAACAAGGAAGATTTCGCCCTTGAGTTCCGAAACAAGATGTTCCTGCGACATATCGGTCAATTTGCTCATGTAGGCAAGGTCAACCTTTGCTGTTTCCGCCATAGAAATAGCAAGTGCTTCCAAAGCTGTGTCAACGTGTTCAATCGGCTTTGACGGTCTGACCGTTCTTTTGGTAAAAATATCAGACTTTGCAATCAGCTTGTCCTTGTCGATTTCCTTTTCAAGCGTGAGAAGCAAGTTATAAGAGCAGTCATCACGCAAAACAGAGCGGTTTTTACGGCTGTGCAAAAGTTCATATTTCTTGTAGAAGTCATCATACTGAGTGGAAAGCTTCTGTTGAACCGCCTTAATTTCATTTTCAGGCTTATCTTCCGCCTGTATTCTGAGCAGTTCACGAACCGTATCACGCAAGTCAATGAAAGCGGTCATTCTGCCATAGTCCTTAGACTTTGTGTCCATAACCTTAGAAATATCGAATTTTCCAAGCCTATCTTCACCGTCTTTAAGGAAAATATCGCCCTTATCGTCTTTGAAAAAGCTGAACGGACGAAGTTCCTGTGCGGTCATTGTGACCTGTTCATTGCTGAATTTGAATACATCGTTGGTCTTGACATCAGAAATCTGCGTATCAAGTCTTTGTATCGCTTCATGAATCTGCTGTCTGATGTCTGCACCCTCTATCGGTACGCACATTGTATCGTCATTTCTGCCGTAAAGCTTGTTGCCCTCGACAATCGTACCGAGTACCATTTCTGGATTTTCAGCAAAGTAGCTGTTTACTCTGAGTCCGTCCTCAGTTTTACCGAGATGAACCCAATCGGGCAATTCTTCAGGCGGAGCAGAGCGTTTCTGTAAGAAGATAATGTCACTTGTTACCTCTGTGCCTGCATTTGCCTTAAAAGCATTATTCGGCAATCTGATTGCACCGATGAGGTCAGCTTTTTCGGCTAACTGCTTACGGAAACTTTCGTCCTTTTTATCGAGCGTACCTTTAGAAGTAACGAAAGCAATCACACCGCCCTCCTTGACTTTGTCGAGGGTCTGAGCAAAGAAGAAATCGTGTAATTTAGTAGTTCCGTACTGTTTGTCAGGGAAATTCAAATCGCCAAACGGCACGTTGCCGACAGCCACATCAAATGAGCCGTTCTGAAAGTTGGTATGCTCAAAGCCTGTAACCTGAATATTAGCATCTGGATAAAGCTGTTTTGCGATACGTCCGCTGATTGAATCAATTTCAACACCGTAAACGTGTATATTTTCAGCCATTTCGGACGGCATTTTACCGACAAAATTGCCGACACCCATTGCAGGCTCAAGGAGATTACCGCCTTTGAAGCCAAACTTTTCAAGTGCTTCATAGATACCGTCGATGATTGCAGGCGAGGTGAAAAAGCTGTCAAGAACTGATTTTCTTGCATCTTCATATTCCTTTGGAGTGAGTTCATCAAAAAGCTGTGAAAATTCCTTGCCCCACTGCTGGTTATCCGAATCGAAAGCCTGCGAAATTCCGCCCCAACCGACGTATTTTGACAGGATTTCCTGTTCTTCGGGAGTAGCACGTCTGTCCTCACGCTCAATCTGCTTTAAGGTGCGAATGGCTTCCATATTATTATGGAATTTGGTCTTTGCACCACCCTCGCCGAGATTTTCATCGGTTATAGTGAAGTTCTGCGGCTTTTCCTGTTCAGGCTCAGATTTTTGTGTAGTTTCGGTAGTAACTGCCTTTTCGATTTCAGGTTCATCAGCCGACTTTTCAACCTTAGCTTCACGCTGATTTCTGCGGTCAATTTCATCTTGTGTCAAGTACTTATCGTGCTTTATAAGGTCAGCCGTAAGTTTTGCGACCTCCGTCCAGCTGAAATCAAAGGTTTCATTGCTGATACTGTCATCGGTACTGCGTACAGTAAACTGCATACCTTTAGAATCATGGTCAACCATAAAGATATTGCCGTCAGCTGTATGACCGCCTGTACCATATTCATCTCTCAGGAAGTCAGCAAATTCCTTATTTGTAGGATTGTTATTTTCAAAAAATTCTGCAATACGAAACTTGCCACCCTCAAAACCACTGCCACGCATGATTTCCTTGTGCAGTTCCTCAAAGCGATTGACATCGGCAACAGGTTCACCATATTCAATAGGTGTGTATGTCTGCGTAGGTGCAGGCTTGCTTATCGGCTCAGGCTCACCGAACAATGAAAGCTGCTGATATTCCTGATTGGTATCGCCTAAAGCTTCAAATCCCTTGTCCGGTACAAAGCCAAGCCCAGCATCGGCGATAACACTCTCATCGAAAAGCGGAGTATCCTCAGAAACTTCTGACTTCGGTTCAGGTTCTTTTTCAGTAGCCGTTACGCTGTCAACCGTATCAAGAATATCCTGAATGCTTTCAGTTTTGCCGATATTCTCACGGACTTCAGCAGTATCAACCTGTTCCAAGTCCTCAATACCTGCATGACGATTGACATAATCAACCACTTCCGAAAGAAATGTTTCTATACTTTCCACGGGCATTACAATATTGCCCGTATCACGGGTAAGCATAATTCTGCCACGTTCTTCGTTGATACTTTCAATCTGCCACTCCTTGCCCTGAAATTCAATCTCGTCACCGACCTTGAAAGGCAGTTCACTTTCTTTTTCGGCTGTCAACTGCGTATTTCCCGTCATATCCACAACATTCACACCCATAGCGGACATGAAATCCGTTGCCTTGATACCCTTATCGGAGTGAAGCTGTTCAACTGCTTTTGCCTGAATTACAGATGAAATCTCGTCATCGGAAAGCGATACAAGGTCGTTGTAGTCAAGAACTGACAGAGCATTTTCATTCATTTCGGCAAGCGAGTTGTACTGCTCATCACGGACAACCATGCCGTCATACTCAAATGTGAGTTTGAACTGTTCCAAATCCGCATAGACCTGAATCGGAAGATTGTGTTCTTCGTCCACAGCGTAGGCAAGGGAAAGCTGTGAAATACCGGAAAATTCCGCAGACTCACCAAACTCACGGTCAAGGTAGTCTGCGATATGCTGTTTTGCAGTGTCAAGATCAGAAAGTTTTCTGTGTTGTGCTTTTTCGGTCAGATATGCTTCCGCTGTTGGCAGATAGGTTTCAAGTGTGCCAGTTTCGTCTGCCTTAATTGGATTGATGTCAATTGTGTAGCCCTCAAGCGTGAGTGCCTCACCATGAATGATATTGAAAAGTGCATCTTCCTTGAGGTCGGAATCAATCTCGATAACAACATCAACATCGGAGGAATCAACCTTTTCAAGTCCACGGGAGCGTGAACCTGTCACGGCTGCACCGTGAATCTGAGCATCAACACCGTTTTCCTCGAATACTCTCTGCACAAAGTCCTTGACGATATTCTCAACCTCAACAGGCTTGAAGTTATAGAACTTGAAATCTTCTTCGGTCTTTGCCCTGAAATCAGCGATTGCAGGCGGTTCAACTTCCTTTTCACGCAGAAATTCGGGATATTCTCTGAAACCTATGGAATCGCAGTAGTAAGCATTATCATTCACAACCACCACATCACTCACGGACATAGAGTGTCCCATGAAGTCCGCAGGCTTATTGATGTTAAACTCCTCAAAGAGAACTTCAAGCTTCTCTTCGATAGTTTTACCGCTATATGCGCTTAAATCGCCCTCATACATAAGCGTATAATCTTCTTCGTTCAGTTGATTGCCGTGAAGTCGGTTACGGTCAAGCGATTCAAAACGCATACCGTGATATTTTTCGCCATCTTTCAGCTGATAGAGTTTGAATGTGATAGGTTCAGCAATCTCTACATCGGCAGCCGTGCGGATAGGATTATCGCCCTTGAAGCGATTAAGGATAATCATTTCTTCCGCTGTAAGCGTGGAATTTTCCTTGAGGAAAGGCACAACGCTGTCAAGAAGATAATTTAAGGATTCACGGCTGTCCTCATCACCGTAGAGGATACGGTCATTCAGCGAATTTTTCGCAAACAGTTCAATATGGTCTATGAGCGTTCCTCCGCCTTGACCCTTGCCGTCACCAATGTCAAATCTGCCTGTATGGGTAAATTCCTGACCGTCAATCATGGTTGCGACAGCAAAATCTGTTTTCTTGTACCAACCCGCATTTAAGCCCTCAATTTCACGCTCTGCGTGTTGCTTTTCGTCAAGATAGGAAATAACCGCATTTGCAAGGGCAAATGACATATCGGGATTTTCCTGTACAAAGTCATAGAGCAAATCGCTTTCCGTGAACCAATCCTTATCCTTGTCACCAAAGTGGATTTTAACCGAATTTTCAGAAATTTCGGGAGTATCATCATTCTCAGGAGTATAGATTCCCTCAAAAGAAGCAAGTTCGTCACGCTGTGCAATCGCAAGGTCAAACTGCTGTTTGGTAAATAGAAGCAAATCAAGCTGTTTTCCGTTGTCAAGAAATCGGCTTGTATCGGTCTGACTTAGGTAGGCTATCAGCAGATTATCCATAGTATTCAGCTGTGTAAGGTTATATTCCTTAGAAACATAATTCTCAATGACGTTCACCATACCATTTCGGGAAGCAATCTCAACAGAAGAAGCAAGAGCCTGAATCTGTGTATCGTCAAGTCCCATGTTCTGCAAATTCTCATGAATCTGATTTTCGGCAATGGTCTGACGGAGAATTGCATTGAAACGCTGTGCTTCTTCACGTTCTGTTGTGAACATAACCTTGCCGTCACGGATAAGACCTGAAAACTCCGCACCACGCTCAAAAAGTTTCGGCTCAATTTTATGATACTTTTCGGGAGTAAGCTGTGAAATCATAAACTGTCTGTTTCGGATTTCTCTGTACGGCTTGTTGCCGATAATCTTCTGAGAAGCCTGCCTGTAAGCCTGAATCATCGGCTTTCTCATTGCCTTGACTTCATCACGGATTGCACTCATCTGAGGCATATCCGCCTGAGATACAGTCATTGTAGCCTTGCCATTAGCGTAAATTCTCGCTGAAAACTGAATATTCGCCTTGTTTGCAATTTCAGCCATTTTGAGAATGGTTTCTCTGTCCTCACTGATGTATGTTTTCTGCAGAATGTATCTAAATTCGGTATTGCCGATAATATTTCTGTCCTGTGGAATATGTTCACGGCTTGACTTCTGTAATCTGCACAGCATATTGTCAAGACCTGTCACTGACTTGAATCTGTCAACCTCGGAACTGTTTACGGCAACCATAGCGTTCTTGCCGTCGCTGTATGTACAATAGTTAAGTCCCGATTTATCGAGTGTTTCCTGTAACTGTCTGAATGTATCTTCACGCATAATTGCAACGGTCTTATCTCTGTTATCCGTTGCTTCCTGCCAATAAGTATTGCCGTATAGCTTCATTCTCTCAATTCTCCCTCGTAATATGTCATTCCAATCTTTCGCTCCCTGCGGAGTAATTCTTTTCATTGCAGGATACTGAAGTCTGAGCCTTTCGGCAAATTCGTTTCCTGCCTTATCGTTATCTGTGCAAATATATATGTTTTCAGGCGATATGCCGTACCTCTGCATGGTGTTTTCCACCACGGACGGCTTCACTCCCGACATGGAAACCAGCCTGTAATTATCAAGTTCGGGACTCAGGTCTGCAAAGGATACCGCATCAATGGCACTTTCAAAAAAGGAAGTGTTTACGGGATTTCCTTTGGTCATTTCAAAGCCGTAGCCGTCTGCCGAACCCTTATCAAAAGACTTGAAACGCATACTTTCCGATGTGCCGACCTTTTCCGCACCGACAAGCAGACCGTTTTCATCGAAAATCTTGAAAACTGCGTTTCCGGTCTTTTCTTCCTGCGATAATCTGCCTTCAGTAATCAGTTTGGCAAGCGACTCAGCCGATAACCTACGGACACCGTGCAGATAGCCTGATATTCGTGAAATATCTTTGCTGTCAATCACCTTGATTTCACGTTCTTTCGGTAATTCGACTTTGATGTCATTAGCATAACGACCTTGCTTACTGTGATAGTGAGTCTTTGTCGGTGTCGCTTTTTCATCACTGAGCAACTCAACAGCGGATATGAAGTCCAAGTCCATGAATTTCTGAACAAACTGAATGTTGTTACCGCCCTCGTTTGCCGAAAACTGAAACCACTTGCCACGTTCACCGAAAGCATTATCCTTAATGTGCAGGCTGTCATGTTCCGTAAGGACATATTCTTTTCCGACTTTTTTCAGTTCAAATCCCTGACTTCTCAAAAAATCGGGAAGATTTACAAAATTGGCACGTTCAATTTGTTCAGCGGTCACTCTCATTACAATTCCTGTCCTTTACTTTTGGATTGAGTCTGTTGTGGCTTTTCGCCCTTGACTTCCTGAGCAAGCTTTTTCATCTGCTTGCGGGAGAAGTAGGCAGGAGCTTCCGATTTGCGAACCGTTACCGCTGACTTGTCACCGTCAAGTCTTGCGGAATACGAAATGCCGTCCTTTTCAAGCTTTTGAATAGTTTCATTAGCTTCCTTTTCGGGCATTATCTTGATAGACCTGTCCTCTTTGGGAATCTGCTTAAACACTTCGGGATTGATAAGACGAACGTGCGTATCTTTTGCCTTGTCCTCTGCGGCCCTGAAAGCAGACTCATTTTCCTTAGAAACCGTGATTGTCACACCCTTAGCGGTTTCAACTGCAGAGAATGGGACTTTCTGCTTTTCAAGTTCGCTCATAATGATTGCACCGACCTTTGCAGGCTCATTGGTGATAGCTCTATCTTCCTTTGGAATCTTCTTGTAGTAGTCGGGATTGATTTTTCTTACTTCTGAGCGTGCTTTCTTAGTTTTAGGCTCTTGTTTCTGTTCATGAGTAGGTTCAGGTTTTACGAAAGTAGCCAGATTTACCGTCTGCGACTTTGTATTCTTATCCGTTCTGTCGCCCTCAGCAATACCGCCCTTACCCTCATTGATTGCAAAAATATGCACCTTATCGCTGTCAAGGTTAATATCAACTGAGAATTTTGCCTGTGTACTCTGCATAATTTCAGCAAATTTAGGCTCGGAAACAGGTCTGCCAACGTCCATAAGAGCAACAAACGGCTTTTCGCTGTTGGCTGCAAGTTTCAGAATTTCATTTGCCGTTTCATCAACTACACGGAAGCGAGTTTTACCGAATTGCTCAAATGACAGAAGTCCGACTCTCTTTTCTGCCTTTTTCGGCTCAGGTTTGGTCTGTTCCTGCTGAGGTGCAGGCTTTTCAACTTCACGTTCAGCCTGTGACTTCATAAGCGTTTTTGCAAACAGATTGATAAGTTCTGCATGGGAACTGATTGACATATTCCGCTTTGTATAGAGTTCAGGCACATTTTGAAGCGTATTCTTTGCAAAATCCTTGACTTCCTTTGCAATTCTGCCGTCTGACGTACCGTTCAAGGTACTTGCAAGGACAAATGCGATACGGTCATCAGAGAACTTCTCACGCACATCGGCAAGAGCCTGTTCCGAATTAAGGGTATACCTCTCATAATTGTAATTTTGGGAGAGTGCCTGAGAGATTTCCTTTGCACATTGCATATTCGCTTTTGCCGAATCACGAAAAGTCTGTAATGTGGCATCGTCACAAGAGGAGAAGTCGATTTCTTCAAGAAATAGCGGAACATCGGGACGGTCAGCAACCTGACGTTGAATCGGTTCAGCGGTTATCGTGTAGTCCTTATTTCCACTCTGAGATTTTTCAACAGCTTCATGAAAAAGGGCAGAAGCTTCCGTTACTGATACTTCAACGCTCTCGTCCTTACCATACCAACCGTCATGTTTGATATAGGTAAACGTATCATCTTTCTTGAGAAGTTCAGCCGTATCCGTCCAGAACTGGTCGCCACTGCTGTGTTCATGTTCATAGGTGAATAGAACGCCATTAGAAAGATTCGACATTTCGTCAAGCTGTTCTTTCTTGCCGTTGTTGATAATGCCGTCAATCATGCTGAGGTCATCTTCCATTGAAACCTCTGCATTGTGCAGATATTCAGCGGAATCAAGCACAACAGTTTCAATCGGCTTATCGAAGTCGAAAATTTCGCCAACGGACATAAAGTCGATATTCTCAACCTGTGCTTCCGCCTTAGCAATGGTCTTGTCAACGGCATGGTCGCTTGCTTCATGCAGTTTCGGAGCATTTTCAAGCTTGTGGATTTTGGATTCAAGCGTTGAAATATTCGCTTTTATTGTTCCGATTTTCTGACCAAGCTTGAACTTTTCGCTCATTGAACCGCTTTTTTCATACTGTTCGGAAAGTTTCGCAAGCTTGTTTCTCTCAGCATTCATATCAATATTCAGCAAACTTTTGGTGCTTTTGCGTAGTCCGTCCATAGATTTCCTGAACATTTCTCTGCGTTTCTGCGGATTGGGGGTCATAAAGGATTTGAGAACATTGCTGAAACACTTTAGCTTTTCGGCTTTCAGCTGAGTAATGGAAATACGGTCATCAAGCTTTGAGATTTTATCCTTGTTACGCTTGATACCGCTTTCAAGCTTAGGAATTTGCTTTTCATCAATCGACTTGATTTTATCCTCATTCGCCTTGATGATTTTCTGTGCGATTTTCGGCAGTTTTCCACTGTCAATCAGTTCACTGAGCATTGCATTGGTCGCTTCAAGCCTTGCAGCTTTTTCCTCAAGTTTAGCAATTTTGCCCTCAGACCTACTAATTTTATCCTGAATTTCCGCCTTACGCTCCTGCAAATCGTCAAGCTTATCCATGTAATTGTCATAGCTTGCATTGAAAAGAGGGAGCAGATGTTCGCTTTTATGCTCATCAGCCTCAGTTTCAGGCTGTTTCTTTACATCTTCATTATCCTGTGTGGGCATTTACATCACCGCCTTAGACCGTTTCATAGCTGTCATACGGATTCTGATAGTAGCTATTCTGATAGCTGTTACTGCCATTATTCGCAGAGTAGCCACCCGAATAACCAGTTGAACGATTATTCTGCTGATACTGATTTCTGCCATAGCTTGCGGAATTTCCGTTCTGATAGCCGTTATTCTGTGTGTTGCCATTCTGATGTTTTGCCTTATTTCCTGTGAAATAGAAGTTGGTTACATAAATATCCGTTGTATAGTGCTTGTTGCCGTTGCGGTCATTGAAACTGCCTGTCTTGATATTACCCTGAACGGCAAGCATATCGCCCTTGCGGAAAAACCTGCCGATATTCTCAGCGGTCTTGCCCCATGCAATACAGCGGATAAAGTCAACGGTCTTGTTGCCGTTTGCGTACCTGTCAACCGCAAGGCTGAACTTCGTGCAGACACTTCCGTTCTGCGTGTTTTTCAGTTCAATGTCACAGCAAAGCCTGCCCATCAAATTTACATTATTCATCGTGTTCGCTCCATTTCCATATCTCTAACAAGAGGTTTCCTGTTAGTTTGTTCATCTCTCTCAGCCTGTTTTTTGTCCTTTTCAGGCTCACTTAAAAACAGAATATCTCTTTCAAGAACTTCCTTAATATCCGCCTGACCGCTGTGCCAACAATCGACATACTTCTGTGCAAGCATAATCTGAATGTCAATCGGCTTTCTTTCAAGCTGTGCGACCGTCACTCCCAGAACCTCAGCGATTTCGGGAAGCAACAGCTTTGCATAGTGCCTGTTGTCAGGCTCAGACCGAAAGAGAAGCATTTCTTCCGTGTACGGCTTCATCGCTCGTTTACCATTCTTGCAAGTTCACTCTTGTCCGTGCCGATTGCAAACTCATACATGAGATTCAGCTTTTCATTTTCCGAAAGCTTCATCATACTGTCGATTTCAATGCCTGTATTCTCAGCAATCTCGTTCATGCCGAGAATGAGTGTGCCTTTTCGCCATAGCCTTTCGATTTCCTCATACTGCTTATGGGCAGAGAGTTCGTCACTTGCTTCATACTGCATATATGCCGTGCAGATTTCCGCCTGAATTTCTTCGGGCATCTCACGCAGGTTATCCGTGAGAATACCGAGGACACTTGCTGCTTTTCTTAAAACTTCAATATCCATGTCTATATCCTCTCTATCTGATGATTTTCCAAACACTGTTTGGAAAATTCAAATCATTCTTTTCTCGTAGCCCAGTTGTAATATGTCTTGCCGTTGAACTCATTTTCGATGACATTCGGCACAACAACGGTCTTTCTGCCGTTTCTGATGTAGCTTGTTTCTTTGCCCGAAAGCAGTGACTTAATCTGTCCCTCAGAAAGTTCCACACCGAAAACCTTAGTCAGATTCATACCGCACCTTGCAGAGCAGTACCAACCGTACTTGCCCTTGACAATCGGCTTTGCACACTTCGGACAATTACCGATAGACGGCTGATTTTCACCGAAAGAAACCGAATTGTCAACCGAGCCATATTTAGCGACAAGTCCCTTTACGAAGTCATCTATCTCATTCATAAAGCTGTCAGCGGAAAGATTGCCACGTTCCACTTCAAGAAGTTTGTTCTCCCAATCGGCTGTCAGCTGTGCGGACTTGACCTCATCGGGCATGACCTTGATGAGATTTCTGCCTTTGCCTGTTGAAGTGATTTTCTTGCCGTCACGCTCGATATATCCGTGCTTCACAAGATTTTCGATTGTATTCGCTCTTGTTGCAGGAGTGCCGAGTCCCTTTTTTTCAGCATTTTCGTCAAAATCTTCTGCACCTGCGTGTTCCATAGCAGAGAGAAGTGTATCTTCGGTAAATGCCTTTGGCGGAGAAGTGAAATGTTCCGACCTTGAAGCCTTTGCCGTAAAGGTCATGCCGTTTTCTAAGTTCGGCAGGCTCTTTTCGTCTGACTTCTCAGCTTCACCAACCTTGCTGTCTAAGGCTTTCCAACCTGATTCAAGGACGGTTCTGCCTGTTGCGGTAAATTCCGTATTCTCGCAGATAAGCGTAACCTTGACAGAGCCGTACTTATACGCAGAAGCCGAAGCACAAAGCAAACGGAGTGCCACCAGTTTTAGAATATTCTGTTCACCCGAAGCAAGTGACGAAATATCGCAGGATACACCGCTTTCCGTGGGGATAATTGCATGATGACCTGTGACCTTATTGTTATTTATAACCGCCTTGAGATTCGGGTTTTCGACACTTCCAAACTCAAAATGTTCGCTGATTGCAGGAATCAGGGAATAGGCGGTCTGCTCCATATCGTCAGACAAATACTGCGAATCCGTGCGAGGATAAGTGACAAGCTTCTTTTCGTAGAGAGATTGCATATTGTCAAGTGTCTGCTGTGCCGTATAGCCAAATTTCTTGTTTGCTTCACGCTGTAAAGAGGTCAGGTCGAAAAGTTTCGGAGCAGATACGCTCTTGACTTCCTTTTTGACCTCACGCACGGTAACAGTTGAGCCATTGCAGGAAGAAGCAAGGGAAAGTGCTTCATTTTCATCGTCAATTCGGCTACTGCTTGCCTTGAAACCTAAGTCCAAATCAACCGTGAAATACTTCTGCTTATTGAAGTTGGCAATATCGTCATCACGCTTCACAATCATAGCGAGAGTCGGAGTCTGCACACGTCCCGTATTGAGATGGGCGTTGTAGCGTACCGAGAAAAGTCTTGAAGCGTTCATGCCTACAAGCCAATCCGCCTTTGCACGGCAGAAGCCTGCCTGATAGAGATTATCGTATTCGGAATCGTTTTTCAGCTTATTGAAGCCGTCCTTGATTGCCGATTCTTCAAGGGAGGAAATCCACAGTCTTTTGACAGGCTTGCGACACTTCACAAGGTTGTACACATAGCGGAAAATACATTGCCCCTCACGGTCAGCGTCCGTTGCACAGATGATTTCGGTTACGTCGCTGTTTGTCATAAGGTCTTTCAGGATTTTGAACTGTTCTTTTGAAGCCTCTGAAATCTTGAATTTCCACTCATTCGGAATCATGGGAAGTTGAGAAAAACTCCACTTTGCGGCCCAATCCTCTGAGTATTCGTCAGGAAACTTCAAGCCAACCAAATGACCGAAGCACCAGCTAACAATGTAGCCATTGCCATCCATGTATCCGTTTTTCTTTGTGGTAGCACGAAGAACCTTTGCAAGTTCTCGGCTGACCGAAGGCTTTTCACCGATGACCAGAATACTCATGCATTACCTCCGCAGTGATAGTGATGTGTCTTGATGTAGCTATACAGCTTGTATGCCGTGTTGAAGTCAACGTTCATTTCTCTGTAAAGTTCCTCAAGACCGTTGTCAGGTACGCTGAGGATTTCAACCGCCTGAATGAACTGCGGAAAAGTGAAGCCGAGTTCCTTGCTGTCATTATCGCAGTAGACGGTTCTCATACCATCACTTGTGACTTCCTCTTCATAGTCATCGAAATCGTAGTCATCGTCATTCTTACGAAGTGCCTTGTCAAACCCTTTATTGTAACCCTTACGATAGAGAAGTGTTCCTGCAACCGCAGTAGCACCTACTGTTGCAATCGCTCCGAGAATCTTACAAATCTTGTTCATGTAAATCAATCCTTTCAATTTTTATCAATATTCCACGGGATTTCCGTAGCTTATTTTCTTGATACTCTGAATGTTGTCGAAGTTCAGACCACACCAATTGTACGAGCCGTAGTTTCCTGAGAAAGCAACACAGCTTGGCAGACAACCGTCAGCGTGAATAAACTCCACGATACATTTTCCGTCACCGCCAAACGGGTGATAAACTCTGTCGCCCTTGCTGTCACAGATTTTCACGGTAAACTGCGTACCGTTTTCAAGTGTTATGAGAAACCTGTCACCGCAGTAGCCGAAGAAAGTCCCCATAGCACAGCAGTAATCACCGTACTCATCACGCATAATGCCTGTATTTGTAATCGGGTCAGGCACAGCACCCTGAATGGCTGAATATGACGGATTTCGTGTTAAACCGCTTGCTTTTTCGTAGGCAAAGCAGTTTGTCCAACCGTCTATGTAGTCAAATTCCTCGATGACTTCCACAGCTTCCGTTCTCTGAACTGCTGTTGCAAGAACATTTCCGTCCTCATCGGCAATTTTAAAGGTGTATTCGGAATTTTCACGGAGTCCTGTCACATAGCAGAGTGAGTTTGACTTGAACTCAAAGTACATATTATCGATATAATCGTCATTTTCACTCTGTACAGCCGTTACCGTGTACTGTGTATCGGATTTGCCGTCCCATTCAAGCTTGATACAGGAAACTGAAATCGTAGTTGCCGTCAGGTTGATTTGCTTCGATTTTGTAGTTTCCGTGACGCTTGTTGTCACCACAGTTTCAGGAGTTTTGTGAACTGTCAGTTCAGATTTACTGACATCATAGTGACCGCTTCCGATAAGCGTGAAAATACTGCAGCCAAAAGCGATAATCTTATCAACTAATATTGCTCTAATCGGCATTTGGTTCACCTCTGCCAGCCTGAATAAGTGCCATAGCGAAAACTCCGATGTTTCCACCGAGTATAAGACCTAAAATAAATTTAAGCATTTTTCTGCTCCTTTGTTTTCTTTTTCATCATCTTCTGAAACTCACGGTACTTGCGGGTATATTCGTAGGAATCCCCGAAAATGTTGACAGCTGCAGTGTAGAGATTAGGCTCAAATTTCTTTATAATTTCGAGTTCCTCCGTCACTTTCGGATTGTAGGGACACCCGACACAGCCCGTGCGTTTCAGTCCGTATTTCGTGTAACAACGTGAGTGCTGTATGTTATAAAATTCCTCATAGGCTTTCTTATCGCTGTCCGTGTACCAGAATACAGGACGATAGGAATTACAGCCTTTGGTCTTGCTTTCCGAAAAACACGTCTTGTAGCTTGCGGAACGGATTCCACCCTCAGCTTTGCGTACACCGATGATTTCAAGGTCTGCATCAAGTTGCTTTATAAGCAGCTTTGCAGGCTTTTTCTTTGCGTACTCACAGCATTTATTGGAGATTTTGAAGTCGGGAGGATTTGCTACCATAAACTCCTTGAGCCACTTATTTCGACCTATCGAAAATCGGCTCATCTGCACAACACCGCTTTCAGGAGAGTAATAGGCATTGCACCACCATTGGAGGGCAATCTTGCAGTTTGGATATTTTTCAAGAAGTTCAGGTAACGGCTTGTCCTCCCACTGAAATCCGTGAAGCTGTAACCTCATAATCTGTTCGCTGACGTATTTGGAGAGAAACGGCTGACCGTACTCTTTGCAACAAGTCGGAATTGGCGTGCAGGCTTTGACACGTTCAATCTCAATGCCGTACTTGTTTTCAAGGTAGTCGAGATGTTCTTTTGTTGCCTGATATTCAAGACCTGTATCAATCCAGAAGTAGCGGACATTCTTTTTCTCATCGACATTATGAATAATGTCAAGGACAATATCGCTGTCACTTCCACCGCTGATACTGCACAAAGGAGTGTAGGAGCGTGAGAGTACGCTGACCGCCTTTGCATAGCCGTCAACAATAGTAAAGTTCTGCGTATCGAGGGAGTTTTCAAAAGCCTTAGACATTGTGCAAACCTCCCAAGATATGGGCGATTACATCAACCGTCCAGCCGTTTCCGATACACTTGTATCGCTGTGTGTTGCTGATTCCTGCCGTATAGTTATCGGGTAGGGTCTGTAATCTTTCCGCTTCCACAGGTGTCAGCTTGCGGACAACATAGTCACCGTCAGGCAAATCAATCTTGTAAAGTCCTGTTTTAGCACCCATACCGCCACCGTTTGCCGTCATTGTGACCGATTTGCCACGAACCGAGTAAATACGCTGTCCCTGACCGCCTTTACCAATCTGACCGATACGGATAGGATTGCTGAAATGAAAATTAAAGTCATTCTGCATATTTTCATCAATCGGAACTGCAATCTTCTGACGGCTGACCTCAGCCTTATAAATCGGGAAAAGATTCGTCCCTGCCTTGTAGTAGGTTGCAGGAATGGTATGCGATTTGCCGTTTACTGTTGCAACAGGAATTGCCACCATAGTACGCTGTTTTCTCTCTAAAGTGTTGTTGAAAGCGGCACCCTGATAGCTTGCAGTTACGCAGTAACTCTTATCCTGCCAAGATACACCGTTTTCAAGTACGTCCTGAAGCATAATACCCTTATCGGCTGGCTGTGTGATGTTCGGGATATTCGTCCAATAACAGCGTTTTCTGTGCTGACCTGACACCAAAGAGGAATTGATGACAATCGGCTGAACACCGAGAGCCTTTGTGATTTCGTCCTTGATGTTCTGATGAATGGAAAAATTGTTTTCATAGAGAAAATATCTGCACTCCGATTCATGCAAGGCTCTTACATATTCGCTGAAAAACCGGAAGCCCTCACCGTCACAGGAAGTTTCACGTCCTTGCTTTGCAATAGACCAATATGTACAGGGAGAACCGCCTAACAGTAAATCGTATCCTTTAAACTTCGTGAAATCACCGTCAAATACGTTGCCGTGATGGTTGATTTCGGGATAATTCTTTTCGGAAACCGTCACAGCGTACTTGTCAATCTCGAAAGCTTCATAGGCTTCTACAGGAATGTTCGCCCTTTGCAGAGCCAACATTCCGCAGGATATTCCGTCAAATAAACTTAGGACTCTCATGATTCTTGTTCCTCTTGCACTTAACTGCGATGACAACCGCAGAAATAAGGGTAATTCCCGAAATTGCTGAAATAATAATCTTCTTCATTTGCTATCTCCGTTCTTTATTCATTGTCCTCGTCGGACATATTGCCGTAATCTTCATCGTAGTCCTCATCAAAATCCTCGACCTTGATGTTCTTCTTTTTGCCCTTGCGGGATTTGAGAATGAGTACCGCACCACCGATAATCGCCAATGCACCGACACCGATGAGAATAATCATGTTGCTGTTCATTGGAGAAGCCTGTTTCTTATTTACAGTACCCTCGGAACTGTCTGTTTCATCTGTAGATTCTTCTGTACTGTCTGAATCAGCGGACTTTGTATTACCGTTTGTGGCAGCATCCGCATACTTCTTGGACTGTTCCGCAGGGTCTTTGTCCTTTTCACTCTCGTTTCCTGCATAGAGCAAGGACTGTCTCTTATACACATCTGACGCTGCCGACGATCTACTATGTGTAGATCTCGGTGG
>ERZ1026810.222-NODE-222-length-39965-cov-7.806818_pt1 | contig 39965 bp, 35 predicted proteins | sample MGYA00520872_ERZ1026810 | MGnify/ENA primary metagenome ERZ1026810 (study PRJEB33270, sample SAMEA104284477) | anaerobic digester metagenome | biome: Anaerobic digester microbiome; feature: mesophilic sludge digester; material: Anaerobic digester biomass | place... | reverse complement strand
TTCGGTCCGCCCAGAAACCCCTGGGAGAGCGATTGCGTGCCGGGCTGCTCCAGCGGGGGAAGCGCGGCTTGCGTTGCTGGTGGCGAGTCTCCTTGCTCCCTGGGCTCGGATACGGGCGGATCGGTGCGCTGTCCGGCATCGTTCTGCGGCATCGTCGGCCTGAAGCCCACCTACGTCCTGGTATCGCGTTATGGACTGATCGCTTATGCCAACTCCTTAGAGCAGATCGGGCCTCTGACCCGTACGGTAAAGGATACCGCACTCCTCTTGGAGGTCATCGCCGGGCATGACTGGCGGGACTCGACCTCAGCGGAGAAGAGCAGCTATCTGCCCGACCTGGACCGGGGGATCGATGGCATGAAGATAGGCATACCCAAGGAGTACTTCGGCGAAGGAGTAGATGCGAAAGTAGAGAAGTCGGTCTGGGATGCGATATCCGTCCTGGAGGGACTGGGAGCGAGCTGGCAGGAGGTGAGCCTGCCCCATACCCAGTATGCTCTGGCCGCCTATTATGTGATCGCCATGAGCGAGGCCTCGTCCAATCTGGCCCGCTTCGACGGCCTGCGCTACGGTCTCCGCCAGGCTGGGGAGGACCGGGACTGGCATACCACCTTCTCCGAGATTCGCAGCAAGGGCTTCGGTCCTGAGGTGAAAAGGCGCATACTCCTGGGGACCTATGCTCTGTCCGCAGGATACTATGGCCGCTACTATCTCAAGGCGCTGAAGGTGAGGACCCTTATCAAAGAGGATTTCCTGCAGGCCTTCAAACAGGTCGATCTCCTCGCCAGCCCGACCATGCCCATTCCCGCTTTCAGGATCGGCGAGCGGATAAACGATCCTCTCTCTCTTTACAAAGCGGACATATTCACCGTGCCCATCAACCTGGCAGGAGTTCCGGCGATATCCCTGCCCTGCGGATTTGCTGGCCAGCTTCCTATCGGCCTGCAGCTTATAGGCCCGCACTTCGGCGAGGCGGCAGTTCTGCAGGCGGCACAGGCTTTTGAGGCGGCGACGCCATATCACGAGAGGACGCCGGAGGAGGTGGTCTAGATGGAGGATGTCATCATCGGCCTGGAGATTCATGTTCAGCTCAACCGGCTGGAGTCGAAGATGTTCTGTGGCTGCTCGACCAAATATCATAACTCCGAGCCCAACAGCCATACCTGCCCGGTCTGCCTGGGCCTGCCCGGCTCTTTGCCGGTGATCAACCGCAAAGCAGTGGAGAGCGGCATAAAAGTGGGATTGGCCCTGAACTGCAAGATCGAGGAGGAGACCCTCTTTTACCGCAAGAATTACTACTACCCGGATCTGCCCAAGGGTTTCCAGATCAGCCAGTACGACTATCCTCTGGCGACAGGCGGCCATATCATGATCCTGGGCGACGACGACCAGGAGAGGAATATACGCATCAATCGGGCTCATATGGAGGAGGACCCGGGAAGGCTGGTGCATGCCGGGACCATTGATAAGGCGAAGTACACCATGGTGGACTACAACCGCTGCGGCATGCCTCTCTTAGAGGTGGTGACTGAGCCCGATCTGCATTCACCCAAGGAGGCGCGGGCGTTTCTCGATAAGTTGAAGAGCATTCTCGAGTACCTGGACGTCTTTGACGGTTCCCTGGAGGGGGCGATGAGGGTGGATGCCAACATCTCTTTGAAGGGCGGCGACCGCTCCGAGGTCAAGAACATCTCTGGATTTAAGGGAGTGGAGAAGGCCCTCTCCTATGAGATCACCCGCCAGAGGAACCTGGCCCGGCGGAACATCAAGGTGGTGCAGGAAACCCGACACTTCGATGAGCTGCGCAACATCACCGTCTCCATCCGCAGCAAGGTGGGGGCGCACGATTACCGCTACTTCCCCGAGTGCGATCTGGTGACCCTGCGCATCGCCTCCTGGGTTCCTGCCATAAGGGAGGCTCTGCCTGAGCTGCCGGACTCGAAGAGGGAGAGGTTCGTCCGGCAGTACAGCCTGGCCGATGACCACGCCAAGTCATTGACCACGGAGATCCGGTTGGCCGACTTCTATGAGTTCGTGGCTGCCCGGGCCTCGCCCAGGATGGCCGCGGTCTGGATCGCCGATGTCCTCAAGGGGGAATTGAACTACCGCGATCTGGGGATAGAGAGCTTCAGCCCGGAGCATATGGTGGAGATTGTGCAGCTGCTCGGCGAGAATAAGATTACCGAGCACGGGGCGGTGGAGGTCATCCGCGACCTGCTGGATAAGAAAGGCAGCTCGCCCCAGGAGATCATCAAATCCCGCGGCCTGGGCCGGGCGGAGGATGATGTGGTGGCACGAGCGGTTGCGGAGGCGGTGGCGGAGTGCAGCGCGGCCGTCGCGGACTATAAAGCGGGAAGCGAGAGGGCCCTGAACTATATCGTGGGTCAGGTGATGAAAAAGACCAGGGGCAAGGCCAGCCCTGGCGAGGTACATAATCTGGTCCGGGCCCAGGTGGACAAGCTTTAGGGCGATGGTCAGAGGAGGGAGGAGAGCAAGGCATGGAGGAAAATCTCAGGGTCATCTCTTTTTTCTTTCCTTCTTCTCTATTCGGTCGTGATCCTAAAATAGGTTGAAGTTCTGGAACTCGATTACCGATTGCGGTTTCTCGGACACGCCCGAGAGAGGACATTCTGGGCAAATCAGCATTCAATAAGGCCTAATTCTGCGGCAGGCCTAAATACCAACCCATAATTGATTCACGACCTCTCTATTCTGTTGGCCCAGTTTTCCATCTAATGATACCATTTTTCCACGGTTTTTCAGTTGGGAGAAGAGTTAATTACTTATATCCTGGATCCTCAATATAGGAATTAAAATGGCAATGCTACTGGGGTTGACATTGAGTGCGGCTGGCCTCTTGCTGCTGAATAGAGTATTTAAGGAGAGCTTCGGGTCACAGAAGGCGGCCGAGGGCGACAAATCCAGGAATCGTGTCATCGAGATCCATGACTATGAGATCCTGGACGACATTCAAAGTTGTGCTTCTGAGGGCTATAAAGTGAAGATAACTTAACTTGAAGCAGTAACTATAATTTCTTATAAAGAATAATAAAATGTTCACATAGATCTCCCAAAATGGGACAGCCTTTTCTACCATTCCCCCCTTTATCGAACCATGCAGCCCAAGCCCGAGTTCACCAGCATCTCCCCCGGCAATCTGGTTGCGGTCACCGAGATCGACCTGGGAGCCCTCGCGGAGATATACGATGAGATGGACATATATTTATCGATTTATATGAAAAGCGCCAGCACGGCGGACCTGGACGCCAGCCGTTCTTTTGTCGCCTCCCGGTTCAGGGCCATGGAAAAGTCCCTTCCCTCCGAACTTCGAGAATCCTTTCAGAAGACCGTCTCTTTGGCCCAGGAGGCAATAGAATCGCCATCCTGGAAAGGAGAGAGATCAAGGGTGATCTTAGCCTCCAGCCCGGAGTCATTCCTGCACGTCTACCGGATGGGACTGGAGGCGGAGCCTCTAGTGGTCCTGGACACCTCGCCATTTCTCCTTCCCCTGGCCAGGCTCAGGGACGACTACCTGGACTGGGGCCTTTTGCTGCTCGACTCTCAGGAGGCCAAATTGTTTGTCATCCGCTCCCGCATCATGGAAGAGATGAGCCGCTCTTCTATCGACCTTATGAACAAGCATAAGAAAGGTGGATGGAGCCAGATGCGCTTTGACCGCTTGCGAAAGGGGGCCATCAAGTCCTTCCTCACCCAGGTAGCAGAGGACCTCGCCAATCTGGATAACCTGCAGGGGATGAGGGGACTGGTGCTTGCCGGACCGGGTGAGGCGAAAAGCCAGCTCAAGGAATTGCTCCCCCCACAGGTCAGGGATCGGGTATTAGGCCTCTTGGATGTCCCCATGGGCACAGTTCCCAGCGAGCTGGTGAAGATGGGCGACCAGGTGGCCCTGGATTACGAGCGCTCGGTGAGCAAGAAGAGGGCAGAGGAGCTGAAGTCCAATGTGCTCAAGGGCCAGCTTTCCTCCTACGGAATCGATCCGGTCAGAGATGCTCTGACTCATGGCAGGGTCAACACTTTAGTCATGCTCTCCGATTATGTGGTCCCCGGCTGGATCTGCGAAAAATGCCAGCACTTCCAGGAGGGGGCTCGGCCCGAGATCTGCCCCCAGTGCGGCGGCAGGACCTCTCAGGTGAACGTCTTAGAGGAGCTCTACGAGCTGGCCCAGAGGACGGGAGCAGAGGTGGAGTTCGTGGAGGAGGATGAGTTCCTGCAGTCTATTGGCGGCGTGGGGGCAATACTGCGCTATTGAAGGCGAATTATTCAGCGAATAGCCTGTTTTTATTCATCCTTTTGGGCATGATCCCCCCTGCTGGAGGGCGAACTAAAAAGAAGGAGTGCGAACCAAAAAGAATATAGCGAGTAGCTAATATCTTGGAGATAAGTATATAGATAACAAGCTATTTTTTCAGAGGTTCATTGGAGTGATGAACTCATGAGTGATATAAAAATTGCTTTTGACCGTGCATATGCTGCCATTGCCATCCTCTTTCTGATGATGGCGCAGGGATCGCTGGCTGAGGAGGACGACAGCCTGTATCAGATCTCGACCATTGGCGCGCTTATGCAGGGGGTATATGATGGCACAATGACTTTTGGAGAACTTGGCGAGCGCGGCGATTTCGGGCTGGGGACTGTGCAGGCCCTTGATGGTGAGATGGTTGCCGTTGACGGCCGGTTCTACCAGGTGAAATCCGATGGTGTCGCATATAGCTTGAGCGATAGCATGATCACGCCTTTTTCCGTGGTCACATTCTTTGATGCCGAGGAGACGATAAACCTGGGGGGAAGATATAACCTCAGCGAGCTGCAGGGCTATCTGGACAATTCGCTAGAGAGTGATAATCTGTTTTACGCCATCAGGATCGACGGCACATTCGACTATGTCAAGACAAGAAGCGTGCCCGCCCAGGAGAAGCCCTATCCGCCTCTCGAAGAAGCTATAAAAGGGCAAGAGATATTCGAGTTTCACGATGTTGAGGGAACAGTGGTCGGATTCAGATGCCCAGACTATGTCGAAGGGGTGAATGTTCCCGGCTACCACCTGCACTTCATCACTTTAGATCGCAAAGCGGGAGGCCATCTCCTGGACCTGGAGATCGAGGATGCGAGCGCGAAAGTGGACAGCATATCCGGCTTCGAGATGGATCTACCAGAGAACAAGCAGTTTTATCAGGCAGATCTATCAGATAGCCAGGAGGAAGAGCTGGAGAGGATAGAGAGCAATCCCGGGGAGTAGAGGCTCTTACAAAATTTTTATTATCAATGATTACGTGATGTGTGAGCTGGTAGCATTGGAAGATCCTCACATTCCTGGCAATCTTCAAAAAAGGAAGAAAAGTTTTGTGCCAGATTCCTGGCTTCAGACTCTGACGAACTTGCTCTTGGGGGCCCCGCAGGGGCATTTCCAGGTGTCTGGCAGATCTTCGAATGCCACCCCATCATTTTCCGCTGGATTATATACGTATCCGCATACCTTGCACCTCCAGGCGGCAGCCTGAGAGGCTGCATTGCTTGATGCAGCTGTTTTCCCTTCGGTTTTATCCAATCGATCTGAATCACCATCCGTGCGCGAGGAAGCCTGCAGGGCAGCGACTACCGTCTCGGCAAACTCCTGAGAGGCGGAGGGGCCGTTAGCAGTGATGATCTTTCCGTCCTGGACCACGGCATCGTCTGATACTATCGCTCCCTTTGACTTGATATGGTCGGTCTCAGATGCAGTGGCCTTCTTACCCTTGAGAAGGCCGGCGTCCGCCAGGATCCAGGGGCCCAGACAGATGGCTCCCACGATTTTCTTTTGTGCGTTGGCCGATTTGGCGATCTTCTGGTAGTCCGGGTCACGGTTCAGCTCCTGGGAGTAGATCCCTTCCCCGCCCACGAAGACCACGGCGATGTAATCGGAGAGCTTTACCTCATCAAGGTCCAGATCCACCTCCGTCCTCTCGCCGCTCATTCCGGTGGCTGTCTTCACCCCTTTGCTGGCCAGATGAACCTGGTAGCCCATGCTCTGGAAGTAGTCGCGAGGCACATTCAGCTCCTCTTCTTGATACTGATCTGGCGGGAGAACCATCAGGATCTTCTCTTTGCTTGAGCCTGTATCCAGAGCAGGCGCAAGGCCATTGCCCGATCTATCCTCTGAGTTATGCTCTTTGAAATCCTGCGAGCCCGTATCATCCTCTTCCCAATACGGTTCATAATCCTGATCCGGGTAGTTGGATTGATCGTCCTCTGGAGCATAGCCTGAGCAGTAGACTTGAATGAAGTTGCCGGCATATGCGGAATAGCAGTTCGGGCAGAGGGTGTAGGGATCAATGCTCTCGGCCTCGGCGGGCGTCAGGATGACGGTATATCCGCAGACGGGACACTGCCAGCAGGTGTAGTCTGTATCTGAAGCAGTCTGTGCAGATGCTGGAGACATCGCAGCCAGCAATATGAGAATGAGTGGTGTGAGGAATGGGCTTTTCATGTTGAATGAAGTGATGGATTAGGATAAATAGATTAGCGAAACTGAATTACTGTGGTTGATGATACGGAATATCACGATGCAATCCCCCCTTTCAGGCAAATCAACTCTCAGAATCGATCTTACAATCGAATGCACAAATCACCTCCTGCTGCGCGGGGCGGAGATGAGCAACAAAGCATCTTGCTATGGAGGCAGAGGTGGCAGCATTGGGCGAAATTTTAATGTTAGCAGGATCGGGAGCCTAAGACGATATATGAGAGATTATTAATGTCTCTTTGATCTCTATTTCGAAATTAGAGGACTGGAATGATTTTATTATATTTTTAGATCGAACTACGAGCAATTAATCAATATAAAAATGCTAAAGTGATATAATATTAGAAATAAAACCATTAGGAACCTATAATCTGATTTTAAAACGCTAATTGGTCTGCTATTAGGGTCAGCGTTCGATGTGTCTTGCGGTTCGTCCGGCTCTTCTTTTTTAAATCGTTCAGATTTCCCTTTGCCTGCAAGACAACTCAAGCCTGAGGGCTGACGTTGATCTTGAGTGGAGGTATAGTGAATGAGATATGTTAGACTATTTGCGGCATTGTTGGTCGCATGTATTTCCATCGTCCCAGCCCTTTCAATGCAGGATAATGGAATTGCTCTAAAGGAATGTGCAAAGCAGATGGAATCCCCCTGTCAGAAGTCCCTGATGAGCGAAAAGGCACCGGATCTCCAGCAGCAGGGTCGAACGAACGCCATGGCAGATAATTATGAGGGTAACTTTGCCCCCAAGCCGATGATGGATGGCAGGCAAGATTCGTGCGGGGAAGATCCATGCCAGGATTGCCGGATGAATCGGAATAAAGGAGGCGCACCCAAGTCCATGATGGACGGCAAGCAGCCCAATCAGTTCTGCAAGAATCCACAGGCAGGCCAGGATGATAAGATCGGTCCTGAGGTCATGACGGATTGTAGGGAAGGTCCTCGCGGCCAGAACTCGGAGAATCCACAGAGCGATAAGATCGTTCCCAAGTCGATGATGGATGGCAAGCGGAATCCGTTCGATCAGAATCCCCGCATGGGCCAGAATATGGGTCCTATGAATGATATTGCAGCTCCGAGGTAGAGCAGGAAAACCATCATTCAAAGGGATCATGGCGAGGTGAATTTCAAAAAGCGAGTATCAGATCGGCCAGGAGTCAGAATTCCTGGCCCGCTTTTTGGAGTTAAATGACAAAAGGTGAACGGAGCAAAGATAAACTGAATTCCAATGATTTCGGAGTTTGATTAAAGCGGTGGGGGTTTCACAATGGTTATTGGTTTCGCGATGGTAAAGGTAATTCGTGGGCATGAGGACGAGGCTTATCTGGACCTCAGGAAGGTCAGCGGGGTAAAAGAAGCCTATCGCATCTTGGGCGAGTACCAGTTCTTCGTAGTAATGCAGGCAAAAAGCGTTGCTGCTCTGCAGGGATTGATTGGCAGGGTAAGGAGTATACCTGACGCGACCAATATCTGCCATGTTCTCATCACAGATAGGGATGCATCAAAGCAGTTAGCTCCGATCGACGAATCATCTCTTGATTTCGAGGTCCCAGTACGGGGATGCTCGTAAAGATCCTCCGAACTCGGATCAGCTTTGCTCACCTGATGGTGGATACCAATTCATAAAATTTGCAGATCGAAAATTGAAAGGAGAAATCGATATGAAGATAGCATATTATCTGACAGCATTATTGATATTGAGCAGCATGGCCCTGTCGGCTTCATGCCAGGAACAGATAAGTCTCACCATAAACGTTCATGAGGAGGCCCTTGATGGTCCTCTTCTTTCAGAAGTTCTCATTACCGGATCGGATGGGACTGGAAATGAGTTTGCTGGAGTGACGGACAGCGACGGCGCAGCGGTTATCAGCGGGACTCCAGGTACCTGGCAGTTTTCCTTCCAGAAGGATGGCTATGACGACCTTAACCTGCAATATGATGCCACCGAGAATGAGGAGACTGCCGCATACCTTGAAAAGAGCTCTGGGGCTGAACAGGTTGCCCTTGCAGTATATGTCCTTGAAGGAAGTCTGGATGGCCCAATTCTCTCTGATGTTCAGATCACGGGGCAGGACGGAGATGGAAATGAATTTTCAGGGACAACGAACTCCACCGGGGTCGCCATCATCAGCGGCATACCTGGTACCTGGCAGTTTGCCTTCCAGAAAGCTGGCTATGATTCCCTTTACCTGCAATATAATGCCACACAAAGCGAGGAAGCAGCGGCATATCTGGAGAAGGCTGACTGAATATTTTGGCAAAACAAGTGCAATGGGCGGCACAAAGCCTCCCTTTCTCAATTCTCTCTTATTTCATTTTTCCTGCTGGATCAGCAGATCCGGGTTCAGCTCCGACAAAACCTCATCCCACTGCTTCCGGTTCATGCTTATGTACTCCTCCATCAATATCCTGCACTCAGCCCAGTCTAGGTCCACCACCTCTATCCCATGAGCCTGCATGAAGTCCCTGGCTGCGGGAGCGCTCCTGGCCTCGCCAACCACTACCTTCTTGATCCCGAAGTAGACCACTGCCCCGGCGCACATGTAGCAGGGCATGAGGGTTGTATATAGCACTGCATTGTGATAGCCGCCGGTCAGCCGGGCATTGCGCAGGCAGTCGATCTCAGCATGCATCATCTGATCTCTTTGCTGCACTCGTCTGTTCCTTCCTCTTCCTATGATCCGTCCCTCCTCAACTAGGACCGCTCCTATGGGAATCCCACCTTCTCTGGAGCCCTTGCGGGCCTCATCCAGCGCCGCCTGCATGAAGATATCCATGTTGAATATCAAATTGGATGGCAAGATTGATCAAGCTTTGCTCATCTCATAGAATTTTTATTAAATATATGTAATGAATTTATCTTAGCAAGCATCGATATCCAAAAACAGTCAATTTCGATAATTTTAAATATAGTGAACTAAAATTATTAACATAGATGGGATTGGGGGTATCATGATCACAGGATGTAACTGGGCAGGGGAGGAGATCGTCAGGGACACGATCGTTTATGATAAGAGAGTGGTAATCGGCAGCTCGGGCATACTGATTCCCACTGACGTCCGGGACTGGCTATCTCACACCCATAGCAAGGTAATAGCCAGAGCCCTGGAGGAGATGGCCCTTCCTGCCTCCCGCGAGGCAGGGACATTCGACATGAGAGCCTGGCGGAGCTGGGACTACGTGACCAGGTCAATAGACTACGTCACCGACAAGAGCAGCTTTGGACTGGAAGACCTCTGGCTCTTTCCCGAGGAGACGCTGATGCTCGGAAAAGGGGACTGCGAGGATACCTCTTTTCTCTTAGCTTCTCTTCTCCTGGCTAGCGGGATCTCAGAGCAGTGCGTGCGGGTGGTTTTGGGCCGGGTGGCCTCTCCAGCTGGTTCCTACGGGCATGCCTGGGTGGTCTACCAGTGCGAGTCTGGACAATGGTGCCTCTTGGAGACGACGTTGGAATCAGCGCCTCCCAGCTTCACGCCTGCTGATCCATTCACCCTGCCTGGAAATCAGTATCAATACCAGCCACAGTTCTGCCTGAACTCCTCTCATCTCTGGTCGATGACCCGGATGAAAAACGAATTCACGGATTATCTGAAGATTCGAGTCAAACCTCAGCAACCAGTGCCATCAGAGTGATAATGATAATAACATATGCCGCACATCCAGTTTGCCCTATAATGTCTATTTTCCGCATCTGGTAAATATATGCATATAATTTTTGTATTATGATTTATGTTCTCCCTTGCATTCTTCTTTATCGACTTCTCTTTCATGCTTCCGAAGTCGAAGAGCTTCTAGCATCTTTTCCATATTCTTCCAGTGGCTACCCCTCCAGTATAGCCTCTGGCAATTGGGACAGATCCAGATCTCCCCATCACGCCCTTCAGCTTCCTTAAGGGAGCTGTTGCACAGGGTGCACCTTTGGGGATCTATCCTCAGAGCGATCCCCTTTTCGGCCATCTCCAGGATCTGTTCACAGATCCGGGACGAGCGGATGAGAATGCCCTCCACCCCGGCAGCTGAGCAGGATGAAAAGAGCCTCTTATCTCTGGTGACGAGGATCCTATTCTCCCTTTTTGCCTGGCCAAGGAGTGCCTTATCGCTGTCGCTCTCGGGATTGGCCACATCCTGGCCCAAAAGGCGCAGCCACCTTGCCAGGCGGAGGAGCATGAGGTCGACCAGAAAGCTTCTCTCTTGAGGCCTCTCTGCCGGCGGCTCGTCTTCACCCAGCATCACTTCCGGTCCTCTCTCTTCAGACGGCGTCTCATCCGGCGGTCTCTCTTCCACGATCCACCCATCTCGATCCGCAACTATTTATCGATTGATCTAGATCCTCCCATTCATGAAGAAGGCGATGAGCAATGTGGACGTGGCGGCGATGGTCAAGGAGCTTCAAGATCGAATCGGGGGGGGGTTCATGGGCAAGGCCTACCAGCAATCCTCAGACAGGATCTGGCTCTCGGTTCAGTCCCCCGCCGAGGGCAGGCTCGACCTCCTCCTGGAAACGGGACGGAGGGTCCATATCACCAAGGCTGAGCGCCCGGCCAGCAAGACTCCGCCTCAGTTTCCCACCATGCTCCGAAGCCACCTCTCCGGAGGCCGGATCGTCGATATCAGGCAGCACCAGTTCGACCGGCTGCTGGAGATCAAGGTGGAGCGCAGCGGAACTCCTCGCTACCTGATCGTTGAGCTATTTCCCAAGGGGAGCATGATCCTGCTCGATGAATCCAGAAACATCCTCAGCATGCTCAGAAAGATGCTCTACCGGGGAACGAAGATGGCCGCCGGGGAGCCCTATCTCTACCACCCCGGCCAGCTCGATCCAAGGACCATAACCCGGGATGATCTGGCCCTCTGGCTTGCCTCCAGCGGCCAGGACCTGGTGAGATCTTTAGTGCGCGGTCTGAATATGGGCGGGACATACGGCGAGGAGGTCTGCCTGGTGGCCGGAGTGGACAAGAACAAGGAGGCCATCGACCTGGACCCTGGAGAGATCGACCGGGTCCATCAGGCATTAAGCGAAGTGTTCCTGGATGAAACCCTCGATCCCCATATCGTCATCGAGGATGATGCTCCCATAGATGTCCTGCCCCGCCCTCTGAAGCTCTATTCCGGTCTGGAGATGAAGCGTTTTGCCACCCTAAGCGAAGCCCTGGATGCCTTCTTTGTGGAGAGGGAGAAGGAGACGGCCCGGCAGAATCCTCTGGAGCACAGGATAGAGCTGCAGCGCAGAGCCATTGAAGATTTTCGGGCCCAGGAGGCGGAACTGGTTCGGAAGGGCGAGCTGATCTACCAGCTCTATGGCAGCGTCGAGCAGATACTCACTCTTATGAACGATGCCCGGACGCGGGGCTTCTCCTATAACCAGATCTGGGAGAGGATCAGCGGCTCGGGCCTTCCCCAGGCGAAGACGATCCTCTCTTTGGACGGCAGGGGAGAGATGAGGGTCTTTCTGGATGGGGAGGAGCTGGAGCTTAATGCCGAACTGGCCGTCCCCCAGAATGCCCAGAGGTACTACGATAAGGCCAAGGATATGGTCCGCAAGGCCAGAGGGGCACAGAGCGCTCTGGCCATAACCGAGGAGCTGAAAGCGGGAAAGGTCGCTCCCAAGAAGACCCGCGCCGTTTCTTCATACTACAGACGGAGAAAGCCCAAGTGGTATGAGAGGTTCCGCTGGTTTTACTCCTCCGACGGCTTCCTGGTCTTAGGGGGAAGGGATGCGGATAGCAATGAGGAGATTTATGCCAAATACCTGGAGAGGAGGGACCTGGCCATGCATACCGATGCTCCCGGCGCTCCCCTGACGGCGATTAAGACCGAGGGCAAAGAGGTACCGGAGAGCACTCTCCAGGAGGCGGCCGGGTTTGCGGTAAGCTATTCCTCCCTCTGGAAGAGCGGGCTTGCTGCTGCAGACTGCTATCTGGTGAAGGGTGACCAGGTGAGCAAGACCCCGGAATCGGGGGAGTTTTTGAAGAAGGGCGGCTTTGTCATCCGGGGCGAGCGCAGGTACTTCCGGGATGTTCCACTGGGAATAGCCCTGGGCATAAGAGATGGAGTTCTTATAGGCGGTCCCGTATCGGCGGCCAAGCCTGGATCTGACCCGGTGGTGGAGATCGAGCCGGGAGAGCTCAATCCTGACGACCTGGCAAAGAGGATCTACCGGCAGTTCTCTTTAAAGGTGGAGGACAGAGCCTTCTTGAAGTCCGTGGCGTCGGTGGATCAGATCGTGCAGTTCCTGCCGCCGGGAAATTCGAGGATAAAGGAGTGATTGGGACAATTCAAAACAAAAGCATTCCCTAGAACAGACTGCTCAAAAGCGGCTAACTCTCTCCCGACTCCGGCAGAGCTTCGCCGCATTTTTTGCAGTACTTAGAATCGACATCATGCCTGTCCAGCCCGCAGTTGGTGCATATCACCGTCCTGTCCTGGCTGGAGGCCCGCAGCCAGGCGCGAAATATCCTCGCCGCCTGGAAGGGGATGAAGATGATCCCGGAGATTATCATGGCCACCGTGACCAGCCGGCCGGCAGAGGATGAGGGAACGATATCACCGAAGCCGACGGTGGAGACGGCAACCACCACGAAGTAAAAGGCATCTCCGAAGTTCTGCACATCAGGATTGAGCGGCTCCTCCACAAAATAGAAGAGTCCTGAATATACAAAAAGGATTATGAATATGCTCGCCACCAGACGGGCGACGTTAATCATCCCCGGGCTGATCATTCCGAAGAGCAGATGATCTTTGGCCATAAAGCGGAGAAACCTGAATATCCTGAATGCCGCCATCACCCTTATGGTCTGAATGAACCGAATATCGTGGGTGAAGAAGGTGGCGGGCAGGACCATCAAAACCAGGGTGGGCATTATGGCCACGATATCGATGATGCTGTAGCCATCTTTGACATAGGCCCAACGGTCAGGAGCGCCATAGAGCCGCAGCAGATATTCGATGATAAACAGGCTTACTGCTGCTATCTCAGTCCTCCAGAGGATTTCTTGCGTGCCCGCTGAGAGGGGATAGGTCTCGATGACGAAGAGCATGACCACCAGCAGATTGAGCAGGATGATGAAGATGTCAATGGCCTTTCCCAGAGGGGTTCTAAAGTCTATCATGTAGAACTGGACGGTCTCCCGCAAGCTTCTGGCCTGAGAAGATTTCTTGCCCCCCTTTCCCGAAGCCTCCTTTTTCGGATTGGCTCTTGTCTGATTGGCTTTTAACTGATGGCCGGACATCTGTATTGTCTATAGTCTCTTTCAGGGGATAAAACCATCCGAATCAGCTCAGGAAATGATTAAGTCTTCAGGCAGCAGTGTGTTATTATGATATTATGATCGAATTCTCCGATGTTTTGCAGGCGGCAAATCTCCTCAAGGACAGGGTCATCCGCACTCCTTTAGTCTACTCCCCCACCTTCAGCAGATTGGCCAATGCCGAGGTATACCTGAAGCTGGAGAGCCTGCAGATGGGCGGTTCGTTCAAGGTCAGAGGGGCCACCTACAAGCTCCAGTCCAATCTGGAAAAGATCCATTCAGGGGTTATCGCCGCCTCTGTGGGAAACCATGCACAGGGGGTGGCCCTGGCCGCCTGTGCAGCCGGTGTCCCTGCTACGATCATCATGCCTGTCTGGGCCTCCATCTCCAAGCAAGAGGCCACCCGAGCTTATGGGGCAGAGGTGAGGCTGATGGGCAAAAGCCTCGTCGAGAGCATAGATATCGGCAGGCGGATGGCCCAGGAGACGAACAGGATCTTCATTCATCCGTATGACGACGAGGAGGTCATAGCCGGCCAGGGGACAGTTGGCCTGGAGATCCTGGAGGACCTGCCAGATGCAGACCTCATAATCGTTCCGGTGGGAGGAGGAGGATTGATCGCAGGAATTGCCCTGGCAGCCAAGGCCATCCGGCCGGAGGCAAGGGTGGTGGGGGTGCAGGCGGCATCCTGCCCCTCGGCCAGAAAGGCCCTGGAGCTTGGAAGGCCGGCGGAGGTCCAGGCTGAGGAGCGGGGCTCGATCGCCGATGCCATCATGGTCACCCAGGTGGGCGAGGCCCCATTCCCGTTGCTGCAGAAGCTGGTGGATGATATCGTTCTGGTTGATGAGGATCAGATCGCCTCTGCCGTATTGAAGCTTCTGGAGAGAAAGCGCATTCTGGCGGAGGGGGCGGCCGCTGCTCCACTGGCTGCGTTACTTGGCGGATCGCTGCAGGTTGCCGAGGGGAGCCGTGTAGTGCTGGTGGTAAGCGGCGGTAATGTGGACAGCCTGCTCCTGGAGAGAATCATCTCAGCAGGCCTTCTGAAAGAGGGGAGGATGATGCGTTTTTCCGTCTGCCTGAAGGATGCTCCCGGGTCGCTGGCCGGGCTTTTGGAGCTGCTTGCCAGGCATGAGGCCAATGTGGTTCACATCCATCATGCCCGAAACGAGAGCGGAGTGGCGATCAACTATACCCGGGTTGACCTGGAGCTGGAAACTAGGGGCTTCGAGCACATAAAAGAGATCGAGAGGGCGATGGAGGGAGCAGGATACAGATTCATGCGGAGGTGAGGAGCGCAAACTGCCCTTCCGCTACAAACGGATTGCTGAAAAGAAAATCGGATCCATCTGTTGCCATCTCTCTTGTACAATTGAAGAATACTACTATTTCTCCTGCTGAAATATCTGCTTCATCCTTTTTGTCCCCAAACCCTTTGACCTGAAGATGCTTCTGATCCTTTTCTTTTGATAAGCAAATATCTTGTCGTGCAGTGGATGATCCGGCCCCACCCTGAGAAGTGTTAAAGATACGACAAAGTTTTCCGGTAGATCCAGGAAGCAGGCTATGCCTCCTTCCTCTCCTGACTCGACTACATTAAGGATCTTCAATTCCTTTTCCGGTGTGACATCATATCCATTTGCAATCAAGGTTTTGCTCAAATCGCGGCTGGCATGAGCGGTGATGGGCAGATTGGCCTTCATCTCGTCTATTAGCAGCATATTCCTCATCTCTTTCCGTATCCCATTATTCGAAGAGATGCTTTTCATCGAACAGGGTGCAGAATACATCCTTCTCGCTGATGCATCGATTGGGGCATACCTCGCAGATGCTGAGCATATGATCCCATGCATATGAGATTGCATCAGTCATTTTATTAACCATGTCATCGCCGATATCAGGGAAGAACGATTCTACGGGCTCGTATGAGATGCACACTTTTTCAATTTCGCCGGACAATTGCCTGAGAACTTCATCCTTCATTGCTTTTGTATAGTAAATGCAAAACTCCGCAAGGACCTCATCACTGATCTTTTTCCTTCTCAGCCTGTAGGCAAGTTCATCTTTCATGCTATCATAAATCGACAAAGCTAATTCATAGCAAAACCAGTTCAGCTTAATCTTATCGTCCTGGCTGGAATAAAAAGAGGTTGGGCTGATCATATCCAAGCTGTTCTTTTCATTCTTTACCTTTCGTCTCTTCCTCACTCCTCTCATGCTCTTATCTCCCCTTGATGTGCCTGATCTCCACTGCCACTCCTCTCCTTGATCGGACCATCTCCCGGCCTGATCTCCTCATTTGTCTTGCCGTTCCAAACCAGCTCCACCTCGCGCTTATCCTCAAAGAGCAGAAAGCGGTACTTGTCTGGCAGGGGCTTATCGGCTTCTATGTAGCGGATTATCTCCTGCTGTTCTCTTTCGGTCAGGCGTGGCATGAGCATCTCCCTTACGTTTATCTCGACAAAAATGTCGATTGCTTGGATGGTTTGCAGATTTCCTGTGACAGTCATAACGAAAAAGGTTTTGGTGTCTCAGAAGAAAACGCATATAGGCGAAATTATTAAGAATAGCAGAGAAGATAGTGATTCAATGGCAGCACGAGGCAGAATCAAGACTAAAAGAGAGGAATCCACCAGCGACCAGGGCTTAGACGCTCTGGAAGAGTGTGATGAATCGACCGCAGAGGAAATTCATGCACTCATCGAACTGGAAAAGGATGATTTTATCAGCCTTGAAGAATATGCGAAGAGACGCGGCCTGCGGTGCGCCAGGCCAGATAGCAATGCACCAGGGGGAAATAAGCATAAATTAGATGTATAAAAACAACTACAGATATGCAGAAGTCTCGGGTAGTTCGGATGGATTCCATTGGGCCTATTGAGAAGTGTAAGCGGCAAGGAAGCGATTAAGGCTTTCATCAAAGCAGGCGGAATAGTCCGCCGCGGAAAAGGTGATCATGTCAACATTAAAATGCCAAATGGACAGCTCATAACTATCCCAGTCTCAGGGAGTCTTAAGATTGGCCTGCTAAAGTCGGCAATTAGAAAGGCCGGCCTGGATGATGAAGAATTCATGATACTCTTGAAGGAGTGATTAATTATGGAATATACTATTTTGATCCATCAGGCGGAAGAGGGTGGCTTCTGGTCTGAAGTTCCCGCTCTTCCTGGATGCTACTCTCAAGGAGAAACAATAGATCAAACCCTGCAAAATACCAAGGAAGCCATCGAATCCCACCTGATAGCCCTGAAGGAAGATCTAGTGGCGGCCCCAATCGAGGAGAGTCTATTCATAGGAAAGGTTAGAGTGGAAGTCCCCGGCCTGTGATATTGCCTGATATCAGCAAATGAATCCAGTTCATTATATTGCCTAAAGGATTCATTTCTTGAGGGTCCTGCAGGCCCGATTCGCTGGGCACCTGAAAGGAAAACCATGAAAACCAGAGCGCGAGAGGCCCGTAAACCCGTTTGCGCTGGAGGCGCCTCTACCTCTCCTTTATGTGCCTGATCTCCACCGCCACTCCTCTCCTTGATGCCACCATCTCCCAGCCGGACATCTTCGCCCGGCCAATCCCGAAGGCCTGCTCGCCTGTGATTATCACCTCATCTCCCGGCCGGATCTCTTCGTCTGCATCCACCACGCCCGGAGCGAGCAGCGAGCCTCGGGGCAGAAAGTCGCCGATCCTGACCGTATAGCGGCCCAGGGGTTCCAGGCGCTTTGCCCCCGCCATCGACAACGCCATGTTGCCGTTTATTGTCCAGGTGGCCAGAGGCCTCTTGTTCTCATCCTGAATCTCTCTGCCCCTCACCACTATCTTTCCCGCCAGCAGAGCATCGCCTGCACCCTGGCCGAAATAAAAGTCGGCATGGGCCCGGTAACGCAATAGCCGCAGATCTGGCAGGCGTGCTGCGTTACGGCATGCTTCTTTTATCGCTTCACCGAGGCGTGCCAGGGCTGGACCATTGGTTCCTCCGCCGGTATAGACGGCATCAATGCCGGATTCTCGCACCAGCTCCTCCAGCTCTCCATCCAGGTGGGCCACTATTCTGACATACCGGTTCCTTTTCAGGTAAGCTTTCAGGCACCCGGCCAGCCATGCTCTCTCCTCTCGATCCCAGCGGCCGGTGACGGGGACATCGTAGCTGGCAGCAGGATAAGCCTCCTCTAATTCCCGTGGCACGAGCGCCAGGGGCGAGGTCAGTATCAGCTCATGCAGATAGCGCCTGGCGGAGCCAATGGCCTCGGCGAAGAGGCGGTGTGACCGGGAGGTGGAGTAGGGCTTGCGAGCGGAGCAGGGCAGGAGCAGCAGCACATCGCTTTGCGGAGCCTGATATCTCTCTAAAACCCTTTCTGCAAATCGAGTTACCTCCACCCTCTGCAATGACTCGGCGCAGTTGGCATAAAAGATGCTGCGCCGGCTGACGGGCGTCCTCCTCTCCAGATACCGGTGCTCCGCGTCCAGCAGGCGCAGGGCAGCGGTCTGGTCGGGCGTCACCCTCACCTGCCGCTCCACGTACTCCCTGATTGTTTGGGTGCGGACAGCTTCTCTGACCGCCAGCAGCTCCTCATCGAGCTTCTGGAGGTTATGGGCAACGAGGAGATCCGTCTCCTGTCTGGTCTCCTTCTCCCGCATCTTCTGGCAGTGAGGACAGAGGCAGAAAAGCTCATCCCTCTCGGCCAGCTCTTTGGCGCTCCAGACTCCGTCCCGGGTATGGTAACGGCCCAGGAGGCCATCTGCTATCATCCTGGTGCCATCAATGAGATCTATTCCCAAATAGACCAGAAGGGCCAGATTGGCGGGCGTGGCAAGAGCAGGTGCATAAAGAGCGCTATCTGGAGCAGTCTTATCCCTAACCCCGATGATCGCCTTCACCAGGTCTCTGGGATTCTTGAGGCTTCCGGCATTGCCCATCAGATAAACATCGGCCCCCTCCGGCGTCTTCTCTCTGAAGGGGTGGACGAGCAATCCTTTGGGGCCGTCCAAATCCATTGCGGGCAGCTCCAGGGCCGGCTCGGAGTGCAATGCTGAAGGGACGTAAGGCAAGATGGCCAGCTTCTTTTGACCCTTCAACCCCTCCTGAATGGCTATGGCCTCATCCAGGGATTCATAGCTATAGACGCTTCCTGCGGATAGGTAGTCGTCAGGAGTGATAACGCCGGGAGTGCTGATCTGCCTGTTCAGGAGGAGCTTTCCCATCCGAGCAGGGCCGTCGCGGCGGAGGATCTCGAAATATTTTGTCATGGCATATGCACCTTGGGCAATTGCTCTAATCTTTCTTTAAGGTTGATCTTCAGCCGGAAGGTGAACCGGGCATCTGGATTGGCCTCGATCAGCCTTCTTGTGATCCTTACCGCTCGATCTATCGCCGCATCGTCAGCCTCCGCCGGGACTTCGGCGTTGAATGGATAGGTCTCCGAGAGTTGCGTCGGATAGGGTCCGAATGGTGGCTTGAAATTCAGGACGTTATCATAACCGCTCGGGTTCGCGTTTGGATCATCGGTGATCAGAACCTCGCCTTTCAGGCTGATCCGCTCGATCCTCCGGCCATGGCGGATGACCTCAGGCCGGCTTGCAGATTCTGGGCTCAGATAAAAAAATGTGGACTTGCTGGCTGAGTCCAGGCCCTCCAGCCAATCTCCATATGAGGCCAGCTGTTTCAGGCCGTCCAGCATGCGGGGATGAGACCGGCAGCGCGTCTCCATAAGGTCCCATAGCGAGCCATCGCGAATGCTCTGCCGGACGAGCTTGATCTCCTGCAGGGAGACGTAAAGGTTGTGGCGGGCCAGCTCCCTCGATCTTTGGGGGCTATCCATCAGCTCCTGCTGAGTATATTTCAGGCAGACTGGGCAGGAGCAGGGAAGATGCTTCATCTCCTCCAGCTTCCGAGTTCCCTGGACGGTCAGATAGCGGCCCTCCCGGGCGTAGAGGGCATAAGCAGCGGAGTCGAAGAGGTCGCAGCCCATAGCAGCGGCTAGAGCAAAGATCATTGGGTGTCCAGCTCCGAAGAGATGGACTGGCACCCCCGAGCCCAAACCCTTCTTGGCAGAGACAACCACATCTACCAGATCCCTGAAACGGTAGGCCTCCATCAGAGGCACCACTCCTCCTATGGGATAAAGATCAAATCCGAGCTCTCGGGCGAATCTCCCCGCCCTTTCCCGGAGGTCGGGATAGGTAGATCCCTGAACCGGTCCGGCCAATAGGGCATCTCTCTTCAGGCCGGCTGCCTCCCGCAGTCGTTCCTCTGTGATATTCAACTCCGACTCCGCCCTCTCCCTGGAGACATCAGGTGGGGTGGGTATATCCAGGGGCACGGATATGTCTGATTTTATGGCAAACTGAAAATCAAGGATCTCCAGAGGCAGAACATCGATATCGCCATAGACGGAGAGCTGAAAGGCTCCTGAGTCGGTCATTATGGGCCCGGGAAAGCCCAGGAGATGGTGCAAGCCCTGCTCTATTGCTCCTTCCCTCAAGTCAGGATCCTGATTTATTATGTAGCTGTTGGTGATAACCATCTCCGCACCCATCGAGGCCAGCTCATCTGGAGGGATGAGGGGAAGGTGGGGATTTATCACAGGCATGAGCAGTGGTGTCTCGACGGTGCCATGAAGAGTAGAAAGCCGGCCGATCCTTCCGGCCAGATCTTTATGCAGTATCTCGAAGCGGTCCGGCATATGCAAATCCTTCACCAATAAGGAATAAATAGGTTGGGTCTGATCATCAGGGGATAAGGAAAACTGAATATAAGAGGATTGATTAATATGAAAAATATAACCGCATTGGTTACACTATTCTGCCTGATGGGCCTAGCAGGTGCCCAGGGTAGCGGCCTGGGAGATGGTTATAGCTCCACTCAAAGGGCATTCTTCAATGAACCAATCACCTCAACCTTTGAACCTTATGTGAATAACTACTGGAGCAATTATGTTGTCGGCAACAAGAACCAGAGCAGCCACGTCATGACCTCTGAAATGGATATGTGGGTAAACAACTTCCCCCTGATGTTCAGCACCCCTATGCAGCTTGATTCCACGAGCTTCAAGAGCAATGTCTCAACCATGGGCCTCAGCGAGAAAGAGAAGAACAGCCAGGCCCTGAAGACCGCGGTATACCGTGAACTGGGCCTGAACGATCTTGGCAAATTCGCTGCTGTAGCAGGCCTGAATGCCACCAGTGCCACTCCTGCAGTTGATGCTACAGGGAATCTGCTCTCTCAGAGTGTCATGTCGTTCTTCAACGTCTGAGCGGCTAATTTCATTTATTTTCTTGACATGACTGTAAAGGGCAAGAGTCCGCCGGCCAGGAGAATCATCCTCTGGCGACGAGAGAGGTTCATCTTCAGAACTAGCTCTTCTTCCTTTTTATTTTCTCCTTTCCTTCCCACTCCTTCTTCTCCTTTTCTGCTGCTTTCTGCATGGGCGAGCACACTATCTAGGCCCTTCTCTAAAGATTTGCGAATGCCAGGGATTCTTATATTCGTTTTTTCCGGCAGCAGATCCCAGTCAGACTCTTTTTCAAAGGTAAACGGCACTATGCCGAAGTTCACCAGGTTAGCGGCATGTATCCTTTCTATGGATTTTGCGATCACCCCTTTCACTCCCAGGTACATGGGACACATGGCCGCATGCTCGCGGGATGAGCCCTGGCCATAGCTCAGGCCGGCCACGATCAGATTATGGAAGCCTTGATCGCGGAGGGAGGATGCCCGGGAGAAGAAGTCCTTATCCAGTGGTTCAAAGACGAACTCTGCATACTTGGGAACGTTTGAGCGGTATTTGAGCCGGGACCCAGCAGGCATGATGTGATCAGTTGTTATCAGATCTCCCACCCTTATGGTCACGGATCCTGCTATATCCTCTTGAAGGGGTTGGTTGACGGGAGGTTGGCCGATGTTCGGTCCGCGGCAGATCGTAGCTCTTGCCCTCTGTTCCGGTGACAGAGGCGGAATGATCATCCGGTCATCGATATCGAAATGATCGGGCATCTGGATTCCTGGAAACTCCATATCCAGCTCTCTTGGGTCAGTCAGCCTGCCGGTGAGAGCGGCAGCAGCCGCAACTACCGGGCTGGTCAAGTATACATTGGCGCTGGGAGTGCCGGATCGACCCATAAAATTGCGGTTGCTGGTGCGGACGGAGACGGAGTTGGTGCAAGGGGACATGCTGTTTCCAATGCAAAATCCGCAGGACGATTCCAGTATTCTGGCCCCGAATGCTATCAAGTCGCTGAGGGCGCCATTTTTGGCAATGGCATTCAAGACCTGTCGCGATCCGGGGGCGATTCCTAAAGAAATGCCTTCAGGAAGCCTCTTTCCCCTTACCATCCTGGCCACCGTCATCAGGTCTACATAAGAGGAGTTGGTGCAGGAGCCTATCATCACCTGGTCTACAGCAAGATCCAGGTCCCCGACCTTAATTATGTTCCCCGGGCTGTGGGGAGCGGCTGCCAGGGGCTCGATCTCCGCCAGGTCGATCTCCAGGCTGCGGTCGTAGGTGGCATCTTTGTCTGCGGCAAGAGGTTTCCATTGACTCTCTCTCTCTTGAGCAGCCAGGAACCTCTTGGTCTGCAGGTCGCTGGGAAATATGGATGTGGTCACCCCGGTCTCAGCTCCCATGTTGGTGATGGTCGCTCTCTCCGGTACCGTCAGGCCGGCTATGCCATGGCCGGTATACTCGGAGACGAAGCCCACGTTTCCCTTTGTGCTCAGGATCTGCAGTACCTTTAGCGCTACGTCTTTGGCTGTGGACCAGGGCTGGAGATTGCCCATTAGGTGGACATCGATTACTTTGGGGGCAGCGAGGTAGTATGCTCCTCCGCCCATGGCCACCGCCACATCCAGCCCGCCCGCACCCATGGCCAAAGAGCCAACCCCACCCGCGGTGGGGGTGTGGCTGTCTGAGCCCAGAAGGGTCTTTCCCGGGCGGGCGAATCTCTCCAGATGGACCTGATGGCAGATGCCGTTTCCTGGACGGGAGAAGTATATGCCGTACTTCTTAGCGATTGACTCCAGGTAGGCATGGTCATCGGCGTTCTCGAATCCCACCTGGATGGTATTATGATCGACATAGCTCACGGAAAGCTCAGTGGCGATATCAGACAGTCCCATGGACTCGAACTGGAGATAGGCCATGGTGCCCGTAGCATCCTGGGTCAGCGTCTGGTCTATCTTTATGCCTATCTCTTTGCCCAGCTCGTAGGAGCCATCCGCGAGATGCTCTCGCAGGATCTTCTCAGTTAATGTGTAACCCATAAAAGACCTCCAGCAGACATATCAATCAGCTGGTGTCGACGATGATGATATTAATACTCGACGATTGTGGCGTTATATATGCGGCGGAATTCTTCGATCCATCTTCGGCGCAAGAATCGGTGTCTTATGCGGCGTGAGCAAAAAGGTTATATACCTCTGAGTTATTGGATGGGTTCGGCCCGCCTGAAAGGGTTGGGTGACAGGTCCTGTAGATATTGATTATGGGACCAAAGAATACGAGATCGGCCTGAAGCTGTCGCTGCGATTTTCTCAGCCTCAAAATCTGAGGTGCAGGGGAAAAGATTAAATACTGCAGGTGACTACCTATATGGGCCGCTTAGGCATCGCATCCCTAAGGCTGCGACCCTGATTTAATGATGGGCCGACTTCCAGGTTGCGATATACGGAACAAGTGGAGACGCGAGTTTTTTCGTGTCTGACAATGGTCTTGGCGACTCAGCCAATTCCGATTGGTTCGGAATATAACGAAAACTTCCTAGAGAATTCTGGTTGATCCTGCCAGAGGTTACTGCTATCGAGGTTCGACTAAGCCATGCGAGTCGAATGTAGCAATACATGGCGAACTGCTCAGTAACACGTGGACAACCTGCCCTTAGGTTGGGTATAAACCCGGGAAACTGGGTATAATACCCGATAGGTCTCGATTGCTGGAATGCATCGAGATTTAAAGCTCCGGCGCCTAAGGATGGGTCTGCGGCCTATCAGGTAGTAGTGGGTGTAGCGTACCTACTAGCCTACGACGGGTACGGGTTGTGAGAGCAAGAGCCCGGAGATGGATTCTGAGACACGAATCCAGGCCCTACGGGGTGCAGCAGGCGCGAAAACTTTACAATGCTGGCAACAGCGATAAGGGAACCTCGAGTGCCAGGTTACAAATCTGGCTGTCGAGATGCCTAAAAAGCATTTCATAGCAAGGGCCGGGCAAGACCGGTGCCAGCCGCCGCGGTAACACCGGCGGCTCGAGTGGTAACCGTTATTATTGGGTCTAAAGGGTCTGTAGCCGGCCGGATAAGTCTCTTGAGAAATCTGGCAGCTTAACTGTCAGGCTTTCAGGAGATACTGTCTGGCTCGAGGCCGGGAGAGGTGAGAGGTACTTCAGGGGTAGGGGTGAAATCTTGTAATCCTTGAAGGACCACCAGTGGCGAAGGCGTCTCACCAGAACGGACCTGACGGCAAGGGACGAAAGCTAGGGGCACGAACCGGATTAGATACCCGGGTAGTCCTAGCCGTAAACGATACTCGCTAGGTGTCGGCCACGGTGCGACCGTTGTCGGTGCCGTAGGGAAGCCGTGAAGCGAGCCACCTGGGAAGTACGGCCGCAAGGCTGAAACTTAAAGGAATTGGCGGGGGAGCACCACAACGGGTGGAGCTTGCGGTTTAATTGGATTCAACGCCGGAAATCTTACCGGGACCGACAGCAATATGAAGGCCAGGCTGAAGACTTTGCCGGATTAGCTGAGAGGTGGTGCATGGCCGTCGTCAGTTCGTACTGTGAAGCATCCTGTTAAGTCAGGCAACGAGCGAGACCCACGCCCACAGTTGCCAGCGTACTCTCCGGAGTGACGGGTACACTGTGGGGACCGCCGCTGCTAAAGCGGAGGAAGGAATGGGCAACGGTAGGTCAGTATGCCCCGAATATCCCGGGCTACACGCGAGCTACAATGGTTGGTACAATGGGTATCTACCCCGAAAGGGGACGGGAATCTCCTAAAACCAATCTTAGTTCGGATTGAGGGCTGCAACTCGCCCTCATGAAGCTGGAATCCGTAGTAATCGCGTTTCAACAGAACGCGGTGAATACGTCCCTGCTCCTTGCACACACCGCCCGTCAAACCACCCGAGTAGGGTCTGAATGAGAGCGCTTTCTTTGGAGGCGTTCGAATTTGGGCTTTGCAAGGGGGGTTAAGTCGTAACAAGGTAGCCGTAGGGGAATCTGCGGCTGGATCACCTCCTAACGTTACGAGCATGCAAAACAGCATGCCGCTCTCTGAGCCAATCGGAAGCTGAAATGTCGATCAAGACCATAGAAAAAGAAATCTATCCAGCCAAATTGATAATCATCTGCTGGGCAGGATTTGGGGCTTGTAGCTCAGCTGGTAGAGCGCCGCCTTTGCAAGGCGGAGGCCCTGGGTCCGAATCCCAGCAAGTCCATTTGAACTAATGCACACATCGAGGCAGACTCGATGTGGAAGGGCCGAGGTCCGTAATCCGCAAGATTACGGTCCGAAGAAGCCGTGCACAAGCTTTGCGACCAGACGCTCACTGAGTTTAGTGGGGCATAAGCTGCTTATGCCAGCCAGGGGATGGCTCGGCTCAAGTGCTGAAGAAGGACGTGCCAAGCTGCGATAAGCCTCGGCGAGGCGCATGGAGCCATTGAACCGAGGATGTCCTAATGGGAAATCCTAAGTCTAAGACTTGATCCTCAAGGATCGGGAACGTCCCGGATTGAAACATCTTAGTAGGGACAGGAAGAGAAATCAACCGAGATACCGTCAGTAACGGCGAGTGAACGCGGTAGAGCCTAAACCGAATCCTGCAAGGGAGATGTGGTGTTATAAGCTGGTCTAAACGTTTTGATCTGGAAGTCGAAGTGGCCTGGAATGGCCTGCCATAGAGTGTGAGAGCCACGTAGTCGTAACAGATCAATACCGAGACCATGACTTGAGTACCGTGCGTCGGAAATCGCGCGGGAATTTGGGGGTCACCAACCTCCAAGGCTAAATACAACTTGAGACCGATAGCGTAGTAGTAGTGTGAACGAAAGCTGAAAAGTACCCCAAATAGGGAGGTGCAAAGAGCCTGAAATTGGCTGGCGATAGTGCGTTAGGGCGCCAAAGGATCTTTCTTTCGAAGGAAACGGTGGCAACGCCGCAGTACGAGAGAGACTGCCAGCGTTCTAACATGCGTTTTGAAGAACGAACCAGGGAGTGCATATTGGCGGCGAGGCTAATTCTTTAACAGAGGAAGCCGTAGCGAAAGCGACAAGCGCGCATGAGAAGAGGCGCGACGTATACAAGTGCGTGCAGTCGTCCGTATGCGACCCGAAGCCGGGCGATCTAGGCGTAGGTAGGTCGAAGCGTGGCGAAAGCTGCGTGGAGGACCGTTTGAGGTGTTGATATGCAAATCGCTCTCGTGACCCGCGTCTAGGGGTGAAAGTCCAATCGAGGTCGGAAATAGCTGGTTCCTCCCGAAACATATCGCAGTATGACCTGGTCTGAGATAGTCGGCGGAGTAGAGCACTGATTGGGGAAGCCGGACTCGAAAGGGTCTGTTCTCTTGTCAAACTCCAAAACCGCCGTCGTCGTAGACGACCAGCAGTCCGGGCTGGGGGGTAAGCTTCTAGTCCGTGAGGGAGACAACCCTGACCGTGGTTAAGGTCCCCAAATATCGGCCAAGTGTCAACACTTAAGGGAGTCCTGGGTCATAAACAACTGGGAGGTTAGCTTAGAAGCAGCTATCCTTTAAAGAGTGCGTAACAGCTCACCAGTCGAGATTCAGGGCCCCGAAAATGGACGGGGCTAAGCCGATTACCGATACCACGGAGCACCGCAAGGTGATCTAGTAGGGAGGCGCTCTGCGTGGGCAGAAGCATCTGCGTGAGCAGGTGTGGACCGCGTAGAGACGAAAATCCTGGTAGCAGTAGCAGCAAAATCGGGTGAGAATCCCGATCGCCGTAAGGGCCAGGGTTCCTCGGCAATGTTCGTCAGCCGAGGGTCAGTCGGTCCTAAGACGTACCTTAATCGGAGTACGCCAAATGGGAAACAGGTTAATATTCCTGTACCTTTCAACATTAAAACTGACGCTTCCGGATATGTCAAGCGTCCTTGCCTGGGCGTTCAATCGTATAATCCTGTGGAGAGCCGTAATGGCGAGAACCAGGAGAAAGCGTGATGACGTAAGTTGGCAAATTCCAGGAGTCCGTGAAAAGGGAGTTGAAAGTCCGTACCGAGATCCAACACTGGTGCCCCAAGCTGAGAAGGCTAAGGCGTTTCGGCATATGCTAGCTAAGGGAATTCGGCAAATTAGCCACGTAACTTCGGGATAAGTGGTGCCTGCTTTGCAAAAAGCAGGTCGCAGTGACGAGGGGACTCTAACTGTCTAATAACAACATAGGTGATTGCGAATCCGTAAGGACTAGTACAATCACTGAATCCTGCCCAGTGCAGGTACCTGAAAACCCGGTTCAACGGGAGGAAGGGCCTGTCAACGGCGGGGGTAACTATGACCCTCTTAAGGTAGCGTAGTACCTTGCCGCTTAATTGGCGGCTTGCATGAATGGAACAATGAGAGTCTCACTGTCCCTAGCTGGTACCCGGTGAACCTTACATTCCAGTGCAGAGTCTGGAGACCCCTAATGGGAAGTGAAGACCCCGTGGAGCTTTACTGCAGCCTGCCGTTGGGCTGTGGTTCTGATTGTAGAGCATAGGTAGGAGACGTCGAAGCTCGGGCGCCAGTCCGAGTGGAGTCGCCCTTGGAATACTACCCTTTCGGAGCCGCCGCCCTCACTCTGAGAAGAGGACCTCGGTAGGTGGGCAGTTTGGGTGGGGCGCCACGCCCTTGAAAAGATATCAAGGGCGCCCTAAGGTTGACTCAGTTGGGTCGGAAACCCAACAAAGAGTGTAAAGGCATAAGTCAGCCTGATGTTACCTCGCATAGCAAGAGGTGATAAGACGAAAGTCGGGCTTAGCGAACCTCTCAGCTCTCTTGGTGAGAGCGTTAGATGACAGAAAAGCTACCCCGGGGATAACAGAGTCGTCACCGGCAAGAGCACATATCGACCCGGTGGCTTGCTACCTCGATGTCGGTTCTTTCCATCCTGGCCGTGCAGCAGCGGCCAAGGGTGAGGTTGTTCGCCTATTAAAGGAGATCGTGAGCTGGGTTTAGACCGTCGTGAGACAGGTCGGTTACTATCTGTTAGGGGTGTATTGCGGTCTGAGGGCAGGTTGGTTTTAGTACGAGAGGAACAAACCAACGGCACCTCTGGTCTATCGGTTGTCTGGCAAGGCATGCCGAGCAGCTACGTGCTCGCGGATAAGGGCTGAAAGCATCTAAGCCCGAAACCGCCCCTGAAAAGAGACCGCTTAGAGTACTCGTAAAAGACGAGTTTGATAGAGCTGGTGTGTACGCACCAAGGCAACGAGGTGTTCAGCTCGCAGCTACTAATAACTCTGCAGCGCTCCGCTAAACTCGGGCGAAATCTGTGTCGCAAAGCAACGATATGCACGGCTTATAAGCCAAGATCCCTGGACCAAGGTCTAGGGTGGCAGAAATACCGGTTCGATTCCGGATCTTGGAATCGAGCATGGCGGCCAGAGCGACAGGGAAACTCCTGAACCCATTCCGAACTCAGAAGATAAGCCTGTCCACGTTCTGCATTGTACTTAGGTGCGCGAGCCCTCGGGAACTGTAGATCGCTGCCATGCTCACCTAATATCTTTTTATTAGAGCTTCAAGCCGAGCTTGGGCTCCAGAATTACTGCACATTAAACCCAACTTATCCTCGCTGCACGGATGACGGTTTCCATCTTATCGATACTGCACGGTCGATCGGGCTGCTGTGCGCCCGGAAAGGCGGCCGGACGGAGAGCTGCCGTGCTCACCTAACTTTCTTTTTTAACCACAACTGGAGCTTAGGGCTCTCCGAATTGCTATTATATTGAATCGAAGGACCAGCAATTTCGGTTTCACAAATCCCAGGCAACCATGCAGCATTTCGCCCCAAGGGGCGCGAGCCCTCGAGAGGTGACAGACATTTGCCCAATCTGCAACTAGGGATTGCGGATTACTTACTATCACGAATACAAAACGTGGTCCATTATAGTCGTACAAGATCAAAGGAGGAATTTCATAGTCAAAGCAGATCTTCAAGCTCTTCTCTTTTTATTCCTGCATCTTCCAAAATCTGTATGAGTGTGCCTCTTGCTATATCCTGGTCGCTATGGGAAGGAACTGTGACCCTTCTCTTCGTTTCCGGATGAGCAAAGATATAATGGCTCCCCGTAACTCTCTTCAGTACGAAACCTTTCTTTTCAATAATCGCTATGACTTTCTGAGGAGTTAGAGATGGCAGCTTAGGCATGGGCCTCCACTGTCAGCCTGCACTCGATGAGATCCTCTTCTACAGGAATTGCCTCGCCGTCTTCTATCAGGCTTTCAATATAGCCATTGATTGCATCCCTGGCCATCTCGATCGCCTCTTCCACTGTCTTTCCATAGGTGATGCACCCGGGAAGTGCCGGGACTAAAACAGTATAGCCGCCTTCAGGTTCCTTGCGCAGAGTGATCCGATAGCTGAGAGTTCTCATATCTAATATAGATCACTGACAAATGAAATATAACTTGCGGCTATTGGGGATCACTCAGGCCAGTGTTTTCAGCAAGACCATCATCAGTATCTCGATATAGCAGGGGTGCAAGCTCCGAGGATACAATAGTCCCTATTCCATGCTGAATTAGAGCTCCCCAATCACTGCCATCATAAATCCATGCAACCATATCGCATCCCACCCCACAGGGGCGCGAGCCCTCGGGATAGGACAGACATTATCCCAAACCGGAACCATGGCTCCCGTATCATCGCTGTCCTATATCCAGGTAGCCTGCCGTATCCCTTGAAGGATATCGCTTGGGAACGAATTGGTTTTGGTGTTGCTAAGAGGATTTAGAGCATTGGTCAATCTATACGCAGCGAAATCCTGGAAAACTATTCAGATCAGATGCCAGATAATTATAATAACTTCGAAAATTCATCAACGCTCATACCAGCCTGCCTGATGATCGCCCGCAGCGTTCCTCGATCAAGCTCTCTGTGATTAGGAACAATGACCTGTGAGAAAGGATCATCTCGTCTCAGGACAATGTGGCTTCCTTCCTGACGTTTGAAGTAGAATCCGATCTTCTAAAGGGCTTTGACACAGTCCTGACCGGAAACCACGGGCAATTTGCTCATGCAACTGCCAAAAGTGCATCGAAGCGTTCCTCTGGGACGGCAATCCCATCCTCTTTTAATGCATCTATGTATGCTTGAATTGCCTCTTTGGTATTATTAAGGGCCTCCTCTTTGGTTCTTCCCTGGCTGATGCATCCGGGAAGGCTAGGAACTTCCGCTACCCAGCAGCCATCTTCGCCTGGATAGATGATCACTTGTCGCATGGTTCTTTATCTCCCCTTCACCATATATTTACCTATGTTCTGATAGCTGCCATATTCACCTGATCTTCTTCAGCCGCTCGTTAACCATATCAGCATCAAAATACTCGGGATCAAATTTCCCTCCCACCCACATCAACATATCCTTATGCTCTGGATGGCTTCTATCTCTGAGGGTCTTCAGGAGATGGTAGTATCCACTTTCTCCACCACAATCCTCGGGAGGTGCAGAACGCTTTCCCTTCAAGCAGACAGGATGCTCCAGTTCCTCTTCAGGCTTGAAGATCTTCTCCACCAAGATCGTGTGACTCCAGCTATCTCCAAAGTCATATTCATAAACGAACTTGAACTTCTCCCCGGGTATGATTCTATCCAGCCTGAACTTTTTCTCGTCCTTGAAATCATCGCCAAGCATATCAGCTTCCCTGGAGATGATGCTGTAGCTCTCACCATCTATCAAGAACTGGTGCAGATGGCAGTCATACCAGCCCATGACCTCCTGCAGGATCTTGTGTAGCTTGAACAACGATATATCCCCCCGAACCTGAATCCTTCTCCAGATCGGCGGCCTTATTCTATCAAGGGTCACCTTGAGTTGATAAATTGCCATAGGCTCTGAAAGACCTGAAGAGCCCTTAGTTTTTTTTACCATAATCCCTGATTGGGGTTCTCTATAGATATCATTATTGATCTGCGGATAGGAATTTCATACCCATTCGGTTGCCTGATGAGCGCTGGATACACTTGACTGAAGGTCACTCTGCGAAGGACGAAGCAGGAAGTTCTTATCCACTAGAACATAGTAGTTCACGGACACTTACAAATAGCATAGATATTATTAATGATTGGGTGAGTTTTTATGATCTATAAAGAGCTTGGCGCCGTCATACTGGTCTTGGGATTGCTCCTCTCAACAGGCATTATCGCTGGCCAGGATGCTGATCCTCTCAAACAGGAAGTTGCAGCTCTTGAACAAGGAGCTTTGGACGATATTGCTTTTTCGCCCCAGAATACAAGCGGAGAGGCTTTATGGAGGCTAGTCTGTGCATCGGATGCTGTCAACGCGAATTTCACCAAAATTGAGACAGCACTTATGGATGCCAGCATAGCCCTTTCAGATACAGGAATCGATGGGCCTGATGCTAGAGAAATCCTATCAAGACTCATGCTGGCCGACTCTTCTGCAATTGATTGTGTTACAATCGATCCTACCGGCACAGTACGGGAGGTGGAGCCATCATCATTTGAAAGCGTGAAGGGAGAGAATTTGAAGAACCAGGAGCATATAAATAATACTATTGATACTGGGCTCTATTCAGGATTCCATCTCATAAAGGCAGTTGAGGGCGTATATGCAATCGACTCGGAGATGCCTGTTTTTGACCGGAATGGAACTCTCATTGGGACCGTCAGCTTTCTGTTTAACAACAGCCAGTTTTTTGATAACGTTCTTTCTCCCTTCCAGCCTGGCGGAAACTCCAAGATATGGATAGCCAGAGCAGATGATGCAACGAAATTGTACGACACAGATCCGTCTCAGATATTGCTCAATAAAAGCTCTCAAATATATCAGAATTTTCCACAGCTTTTAGAGCTCTCGAATAGGATAAGCGTGGAGAGAACGGGTTATGGAACATACGAATTCTTAGACCAATCTCATGGAGAAACGATAAGGAAAGGCTGCTACTGGACGACCATTCCTAACAATGGTATGCAGATGAGAATTATTCTAACGCTTGATCTCCAATAGACCTTGCTGGACTGAATCAGTGTGGCTCAGATATCGGGCTGGTGCATAATAATATCCAAACCAGCCCTTCACTTCTTGCTACTGCGGAAAAAGGATTTTTAGTGGGCAGACGATGCTTTTATTCTATGGAATTTATCAATGGAAGCTATCGCTGGTTTTCCCTGCTCGAGATACGACATCTCGATTTCATCGTCGGAGATGATAGTTCCAAAGCCATATCCCTTGCTCTCGGCGATATAAAACGTTTTATTATCTGCACCAATTGCTCCTGCGAAGGCCTCCACAATCTCTTCTCCTTCGTGCATATAGGTTATGTTTCCTGTGATGAGGCGGTCTGTCTGCTCAACGACGATAAGAGTGACCCTATCATCTTCCACCAGATCATATGCACCATCACCAACAAAATATGCCGTCGCCGATCCAGTCCAGTTGCCCACGAGGTCTGGAACTTGAGCTGTGCATATTCCCGTAATTAGGATGATCAGAAAGATTAGCCAAATCCTTTGCATTGATCTCATTGCACCACTTTTTTTATCATAAACCACCGTTCTATATATTAATAGCGGCTCAAAGTTATCCAATTGCCGCGGAACAAAATTTTCCGCCATTCTTAAAGTTGCATCAGCTCTACATCAGCCATTTGACATTGAGGATGGGGCAGCCCATATACTGAAACCTATTTTCCTTCATCCATTAGGTTTTTCGGCCATTTCCTAAGTCTTTTCGGATCACTGATTTATGGCCCTAATGATATCAACAGATCTCATATTGATACTAAGGTCTGAGAGGTGAAAGCTGCATAATGTCAAAATTAAAAAGGCTAAATGAGATGATGCCAGGCGAGAGAGGAAGGGTTGCAGTCGTGTCTTCAAGCGGTGCTCTCCGCTGCAGGATGATGGAGATGGGGCTTGTAAAGGGCGCAGAGCTGGAGGTGGTAAGGCTCGCCCCTTCAGGCGATCCAGTGGAGATTCTCCTCAAGGGCTACAGACTCGCTCTTCGAAAGAGGGAAGCCGTGAACATAACGTTGGTGGTGGACTGACTTGATCAGCACGGGATCGATTTCCGGAGGCAGTCTACCTCTGGCCTTCCTCCCGGAGGGCACAGCAGGAACTGTGCTTGAAATTCGGGGCGGGCACGGAGCTGTGAGACATCTCGAGGATATGGGCTTCGCCCCTCCTGCCAGAGTTTTAGTCCTAAAGTCCTGCCCGCCGGGTGCCATGCTTGTGATGGTGAAGGATTCAAGAATTGCCCTTGGGCGGGGCATAGCCATGAAGATACTTGTTAAAGGGGTTGATGATCCATGATTCGAGCAGCACTTATCGGCAATCCCAATGTCGGAAAGACTGAGATTTTCAATCGCCTGACTGGGCTATCCCAGAATGTGGGCAACTTTCCCGGCGTAACGGTTGAGAAGAAGGCAGGACGGCTGGTTCATAAGGGACAGCAGATCGAGTTGGTGGACCTGCCAGGCACCTACAGCCTCACCGCTCATGCCGTTGACGAGCTTGTGGCCAGGGACTACATCGTTATAGAGAGACCGGATGTCATCGTTGATATAGTGGACGGAAGCAACCTGGAGAGGAACCTTTACCTCACAATGCTCTTGCTTGAAATGGATGCCAACCTGGTCATTGCTTTGAACAGATGGGATATGGTAGCAGCCAGAGATACGAGGATAGATGTGGAGAAGCTCTCCCGGCTGTTGGGCTGCCCGGTAGTTCCGACGGCTGCAATCACCGGCGAGGGCCTGAAAGAGCTGAAGGATTCGATAGTCGATGTCGCAGGGCAGAAAAGGGCGGAAGGTCCCAAATCTGCAATAAATTACGGAGACGATATCGAGCAGCTAATAAACAAAGTTGAGGAGGTAATCAAAGAGTGCACAGCGCTCAATGGGAAATATCCAAAGAGATGGCTGGCCATAAAGATGCTAGAGGGAGATGAGAGGGTCATGGAACAGACGAGAGCCGATCTATCATCGTCCCAGCTGGCGAAGATTCTATGCATAATCAAAGCCGGAGAGGCGGCAATAAAATGAGCGAATACGCTGAAAACCTGAGCTCTGCCCTTGCGCAAAGGAGATACGAGAGGATAGCATCGATAATGGACTCTACTGTTAAGAAGGGCAGCGAAGAAATATTTACTTTATCGGATATGCTGGACCAGGTATTCTTGAATAAGTATCTGGGCGTACCGATATTCCTGACAATGCTCTGGACGATGTTCCAGTTCGCATTTGCCGTTTCAGAGCCGTTTGTGGTCATTATCGAGAAGATCTTTGAAATGCTCGGGGCCTGGTCGGATCAGATCATATCCAATCCCCATCTGGCATCCTTTGTCTCCTTGGGCATAATCGGCGGCCTGGGATCGGTGCTGGTCTTCATTCCGCCGATCTTCGGCCTCTTTCTGGCGCTCTCGATTCTGGAGGACAGCGGATATATGGCGCGAGCCGCTTTCGTGATGGACCGGTTCATGTATCACCTGGGCCTGCACGGTCGTTCGTTCATACCGCTGATGATCGGCTTTGGCTGCAACGTCCCGGCAATCATGGCCGCCCGCAGCATGGATAACGAAAAGGATAGGATGATCACAATGCTGATCTCCCCACTCATCAGCTGCAGCGCCAGGCTTCCTGTGTACGTGCTGATAGCCGGAGCGCTTTACGGTGCGGCTTATGCTGGAACAGCCGTTTTTGCCGTATATGCTCTGGGAATCATGCTAGCGGTTGCAATGGCCCTGATATTTAGAAGGACCCTCTTCAAGGGAGAGCCTTCGCCCTTCGTCTTGGAGCTGCCCACATATGCCGTGCCGAAAGCGCGTACTGCCATCCTCCATATGTGGTCACGGGGCAAAATGTTCCTGAAAAAGGCGGGAACGATCATATTTGGAGCTGCCATCCTTGTTTGGTTCCTATCTGTTCACCCCTGGGAGGCGACATCCGGCGGCCAGGTGATAGCTGAATCCTACATCGCCTGGATAGGACATGCAATTGAGCCGCTGTTTCAGCCCTTCGGGTGGGACTGGATGGCCGCCGTAGCGCTCCTGTTCGGCCTTGTCGCTAAAGAGGTGGTAGTCGGTACCTACGGCATTTTGCTTGGAGCCGAGGAGGCCAGCCTGGGAGATGCGCTGGTGAGCCAGGGGGTCTTCACGCCGCTAACAGGCTTCGCATTCATGGCCTTTGTACTGATATACGTGCCATGCGTTGCAGTTATCGGGACGATTGCGAAGGAGACGAACTCGATTCGATGGCCTGCCTTTGCACTTGTATACCAAACAGCACTTGCCTTCATCATCGCAGGTATGATCATCGGTGCGGGAAGGCTATTGGGATTGAGCTAGAGCCGCTTAAGGCCGATAAATGGCGATTATGGAAACAAAATATGAAAGAATTTAGCGTTAGAACAGGAAGATTGCTGGGCATATACGCCCTTGTGTTGGGAGTCGGATACGGAGCACAAGCCCTTGCAGAAACGATTGGAGGCCGGGAATCGTTCCCAGGAGGAATTTTGAGCATTGCGGTTCTTCTGGTGATATCGGCGACATATCTGATGGGAGCAAAGAGCCTCGTTGCAGGCCGAAGAGAAGGGCTGTCCTTTCTCATGGGAGGACTTTTCCTCTCAGGAGCCGTGGGTGGGCTCTATCTGCTTATGACGGGAGCAGACTGGCTAATGTACCTCCTGGGAGAGGTGGAGGATTTCGCGCTGCTGTCCGAGATCTCTCCAGCCACTGTCCTCCTGATCGTAGCGCTGCCTTTGGTGCCGATGATGAGGAAGATGACCAGAGGAATGGCCTGGTAAATAAATGCGGCCTGATAAGCGATACGGCTAGTGAACGGTGCGAGGCCGCAAAGATTGAAATTGCAGGAATATTGATATTAACGTCGATCAAATTTACCTAGAGTAGATATGAAAAGCGATTTATCCAGAAAGGCAGAGGACTACCTTGAGGCTGTCTACGTCATATCCCAGGAGAAGGGGCATGTCAGGATCAGGGATATCTGCAAGGAGCTGGGAACCAAGCCACCTTCGGTCGTAGAGATGGTCAAAAAGCTGAACGATCGGGGATATCTCATCTACAAGAAGAACGAAGGACTATATCTTACCGCAGAAGGCGAGGAGATCGGACGCATCATCAAGGACCGTCATGACACGATATTTGCATTCCTGAAGTTCATCGGCGTCCCTGAACAGGTTGCGGACGAGGATGCCTGCGTGATCGAGCATGAGCTCCACACCAAGACCGTGGAGCAGATAAAGAGCCTTGTGAGCTTCATCGAGACCGCTCCCGATCATCCCCAATGGCTGGATCACTTCGCCATTTTCTGCGAATTGGGAAAGCATCCCTGCATCAAGGATGCGAGGCTTAGTCAGACCATGGCAGCTCAAATGGGAGCAGAAATGCGAAGGAAAGCAGATCACTGCGGGAGCAATGATTGATTATAGCTGAATGAAAAAGCGCTTTTTGGGTTAGAAGTGAAACCCACATGAGCACATTGCTCATGCAAGAAGGATGAAAACCTGATATCATTGCAAAGCCATTAATTGCTTTGATATGGGCGGTGAAGGCAGTCCGCCGTTTAGGGGCGTAGACCTCGTTAGTGAAACCGTCATGCCTGGCCAGGCACCCATGAGGCATGAAAATGTGGGTTTAGGTTTATATCCAGGAATGATCATCAGCCTAAATTATGAGACAGGTAATCAAAGGCGAAGCGTTTCTGGAGGATTCATAAGTCCCCGTGAGTGAAACTGCCTTGAGCAACAGTTAGTACCCATGAATGTCGCCATACAGGCACGCGTATCAAATTTAAAGAAATAACATGTTGCTCTGCCCATCTCAAGGAGATTTAGCATGGAGCCGGTTCTGGATAGTTGCGCTGGAATGGATGTTCACGAGAAGAAAGTAGACGTATGCATTGCTCATGGCCCTCTTGAGAAATCTCCGAAGTTCGAGATCAGGACCTTCTCAACCATGACCTCAGATCTCGAAGACCTGAAATCCTGGCTGAAGAAATATAATGTCACAACAATCGGCATGGAAAGCACCGGCGTCTATTGGAAACCGATCTTCAATATAATGGAAGGAGAGTTCACAATAGTTCTTGCCAATGCTCAGCGCCTCAAGGCCATTCCTCGAAAGAAAACCGACATCATGGATTGCAAGAGAATCGCCAAATTGCTGAGATATGGACTGCTTCCCAACAGCTTCATTCCGCCAAGAGAAATCAGAGAGTTGCGTGATCTCAATCGCACTCGAAGAAAGCTGGTTGGAATGATGACCTCAGAGAAGAATCGACTGACAAAAGTGTTAGAATCATCGAATATCAAGCTCAGCTCGGTTGTATCCAAGATCTCTGGCGTTTCATCAATGGCTATGATTCGATCTCTTCTGGAAAAGGATAGGCTTTCCAAAGAGGAAATCTCTCAGTTGGCTAAAGGCTCACTCAAGAAGAAAGTTGATCTGCTGGAGAAAGCCCTTGATGGAAAATTAACTGATCATCACAGGTTCCTCCTAAAAATGCATATGGAGAATCTCGATCATCTTGCCAGGCAAATCGCAAAAATCGATGAACAGATCGAGAGAAAAATGATCCCTTTTCAAAAGGAGTCTAACCTGATCCAATCGATTCCAGGAATCAGTAAGGTCAGCGCATCTGCCATCCTGGCAGAAATCGGGACAGACATGTCTCAGTTCCCTGACGAAGCACATCTTTCTTCTTGGGCGGGAGTTTGTCCAGGCAATAATGAAAGTGCTGGCAAGAAAAAGAGCGGAAAAACCCAAAAAGGAAATTCTTTTTTGAAAGGAACGTTGGCTGAGGCCGCATGGGCTGCCTCAAAGGTCAAACGCTCCACCTATAACGCTTTCTATCAAAATATTGTCAGACGGAGAGGCAAGAAAAGAGCTCTTGTGGCTCTAGCGCATCGCATGCTCATGGACATCTACCGTGTTCTCAAAACTGGAGCACCTTATCAAGATACAGGCGCCGAGGAAGCTAATGAACGAGCGACGAAGAGAAAAGAACGGTCGATGATCAGATTACTTGAAAAGGCAGGATACGAGGTCGTAAGGACATGCACCTCAGAAATAGCGGCTGCATAGGTATGCGTAAGGCCCATTTTCATATCACACCGCCATGATGCGTGGCCTCATGCATGGATGGATGAGAAACATGTAAATCCTCCCAGTTATTATATAACTGTTGATATGGGCAGTGAAGGCTGTTCGCTTTCTGGGACTCAGATCCCGACTTGTCAAACTAGCCAATTCAACCTCTCGCATAGACATGAATGCGTCCTTGAACGCGAATGCGAAATTGTCCCTACGAGGGTTTTACAATCTGCCCATATAGGGCGGAGATAATATGGGTAAGCAGCGGGATATAGCTTGTGGAGCCGATATCCACAAGAATACGATTGTAGCTACAATCCTCTCCTTAGCAGGGACCAAGAACCAGGCAAAATTCGGCACTACTTTATCTGAATTATTGAGGTTCAAATTCTGGCTTACCGATAACGGTTGTGGTGTAGTTGCCATGGAATCGACTGGAACATACTGGATACCAGTATACTCCGTTCTGGAAGGCAGTATCGAGGTCGTAGTGGCCAACCCCTACATGATCAAACACATACCCGGCAAGAAGACGGACTTGATTGATTCTGATTGGCTCGCCGAACTATGCCTCAAAGACCTAATTGTTCCTTCCAGGATATTCCCCAAGGAGGATAGAGCTCTTAGAAGCCTGACCAGAGCTCGTGAAGGTCTGGTAAAGATACGAACTCAACTTAAGAACAGGATTCACAGAGATCTCTCCTCGTCACATATCAAGCTTTCTTCCGTGGTCACAGATATTTTCGGGAAGTCAGGGATGCACATTCTGAGGGGATTGCTTGATGATCAATCCATTGATGAGATCATCAAAGGTATACCTTCTGGTCGGGTTAAAAAGAACGCCGACAAGATCAAGGAGTCCATTGAAAATAATCTTGATTCAAGCCAGATCTTCTTGATCGAGTCCTCTTTAGACCTCATGGGTCATGTCCAGGATAAGATTGACAGGATAGATATGGATCTGAAGAGCAAAATCATCACGAGATTAAACGACCTGAAAATCGCCATGTCCATTCCCGGAATCGAGTTCACATCTGCGGCGACTATTCTGGCAGAAATAGGGAATTACAGGAACTTTAGCTCACCGGAAAAGCTGGCATCCTATTTCGGGCTAGTTCCTTTCGTTAACCAATCTGCGGACAAGCTACATACGGGATGCATCACGAAACATGGATCGAAGCATCTTCGGTGGATCATGGTCCAGGTTGCTCATGCCGCTTCCAAAAAAATTGGCTCGAAGCTAAGGAAGTTCTACCTGCGGGTTAGAGCTAGAAAAGGAGCCAACGTGGCAATAGTGGCTCTGGCCAGAAAGATCCTATGCATACTTTACCATCTCTTGATGAATCAGGAAATGTACGAAGAACCTGGGGCTGCAAGGAAAACCAGACCGAATAGGCTTGATCAATCGACCACTCAGAGAGAGTTCACAGCTCAGGAGATGATAGACATCCTTAAACGGAGTGGCTATGAAATTAGGAAAATTGATCGAGGGGCATGCGGCTGACATGCCCTTAAATCAGTATTGGTGAAGTGTTTCTCATGCGAAACGCAGAAGCAGAGCAATTAGAGCATTCCCAAGTGATCAATCCCTGCTGAGATTTGCATGATGCATCATAATAAAATAGTTATTGCGCTGGCCACTATTTTAATTTAATCATTTTTAGAATTCTTTTCGCCAGCTTTTTCATCTAATTTTCTTGATGATTTAAGCGATCTCAAAGTTTTTTTTGGCTTTGCAGTCTCCGACATGTCTGGGAGTAATGATTTTTTTATGGATTCTTGCTGCTTAGTATAGCAAGTTAATGCAGGAGATATTAACTTCTTCATGTTCTCCTGTTGCACAAGATAATCAGCAAATGCAGGAGATATTAACTTCTTCATGTTCTCCTGTTGCACAAGATAATCAGCAAATGCAGGAGATATTAACT
>ERZ1026810.220-NODE-220-length-40709-cov-4.979055_pt1 | contig 40709 bp, 40 predicted proteins | sample MGYA00520872_ERZ1026810 | MGnify/ENA primary metagenome ERZ1026810 (study PRJEB33270, sample SAMEA104284477) | anaerobic digester metagenome | biome: Anaerobic digester microbiome; feature: mesophilic sludge digester; material: Anaerobic digester biomass | place... | reverse complement strand
AAGGATACGACGACCATCGAGATCTACACAGTGGATATCGTCGGCAGCGTCATATGTGTATAAGATACATTTCCTGATGTTTGATGTCCTCTTCAACTACTGGAAAGTTTTATTTTCTGAGAATATGATAATCAGAATATAAGTTTTTTCATTATGGAAGATAAATCAGGTCATTAATAATATCAGAAAGAGATTTATAAAGATTCTGGTATATTTTTGATTCTTGACTGTGAAAATAATCTTTGAGGTATTTCAGGGTTAATTTCTCGGGAAATAAAATAGGAAATATTTCTTTCACGACAGCTGAATTTGAAAACAGATTTCTATATATTGAAGGATTAAGGTCTTTAATTTCTTCGTATGATTTTTGGGGACTATTATCAAAATTCAATTCCGGTAATTCGGGTATTTCTTTTTTCCACTTTGCCACTTCACCAGGCTTCTGTCCTTGCGCAGTCCAAATCTTGAAGGCGTGATAGATGTTCATAACCTTTCTAATCTTTGTCATCAACCCAGCAGGCTGTTCCATAACGCCACCGCTATAAGGCAGCGCCTGGTATTGTTCACAGTTCAAGCCAAGCTCCAGCAGCGGCGGCATGATATGGGATTTCCCCTCTGCGTAATCCGCCACCGCCGCTATGATAAAGGGTCAAGGTCTAACGCCTCTGCAAGATGTTTCGCCAAGCACTCTGATAACCAGATCACGAATGAAGGTTTAGCGTTATCCACATCCTCAACCTTCCATACTGGTTCTGTCATCATACCCAGCTTAATTGCCGTTCTAACGCTGTCACCGCGCCATACTGACAGGGGTTCATTTTCCTTGCCCTTCATAGCCCGGTGAAAGTCCTCAAGTCTCTTTTGTGTCATGTCTGCAAACATGCACTTGCCAAACTTACTGGATTCAAATTCCATATTACACCAGGGTTGCCAGATCGGTTAAGGTAGTAATTTTCAGCCAGTTAGCGAATGTCGGATGATACACGCAGTCCAACACCAGGTCATAAGTCATCACGCCGTTTCGGTCTGTGAATAACTGCGGTGAGCTCATCGAATGGCCGGCAAACTGGATTGTCAGCTTGTGGGTTGTGCTAAGGGTGTAGGTTATCTGAACCTGTCTTTCAAGAATAACATTGGCAGCCGCAAACATAGCAATTAGCTGATCGTCTGTAGTGTCATTCAATTCAAGGCTCAATCTCAACTGACCTGACCAAGCCTGATCATTCCACGCTGAAGGGGTACAGCCGCCTAAATAAGAGCGGTATTGCCGGTTGGCGTTAACAGTCAATTCCCAGCTAAACGCTGAAGAAGCAATCGCCGTTGCCTGGTATCGATGGGGGGAGACAATTGAAGGCTCAGCGGCAGCAGCCTTGGCTGCTGTCATTTCTGGAAAGGTTTCCGGACACCCGGCTGTGGTTATTTTGACAGGAGGTAATATCCAGCCGGAAATCCACCAGAATATTTTGAGACAATATGATGCGGGAAGGAAATCCGGCTGAGATGCTGCACCGCTCATTTCGATTGATCTCCATTCTCCTGGTGGTGGTTTTTATTACAGCACTCATTCATCCCGCACTGGCGCAAACTGGCGAAGGCTTGCAGGGCATCGATCCACGCCAGAAAGCCCAGACATTGCTTAAAAGCCTGAGTGCCGAGGAGCGGGTTGGACAGCTTTTCCTGATCACCTACAAAGGAACAGACATCCGCGAGAATTCACAAATTTATGATTTGCTGATTACTCATCATGTCGGAGGGGTTGTTCTGACCGCCGATAACAATAATTTCACGGCAGAAAACACGCTTAACGATGTACATGGCATGATCTCCACACTGCAAACATCCCGTTGGGTGCAGGATACCGGGGGGGCGGAACCGGATGACACCGGAAATGCCGGCAACTACATCCCCCTCTTCTTTGGCATTTCACAGGAAGGCGACCTTGCCCCCAATGATCAAATCCTGGAAGGAGTGACTTCCCTGCCCAATCTGATGGCTATCGGTGCCACCTGGAAACCCAGTCTGGCTCAATCCGTCGGTTCCATCATGGGCAGGGAATTACAGGCGCTGGGTTTCAACCTGTACCTGGGTCCTTCATTGGATGTATTGAATATCATCCGTGCTGAACGCAGCGAAGACCTGGGGACGCGTACCTTTGGTGCTGATCCTTTTTGGGTGGGCAGGATGGGCAGTGCTTATATCAAGGGGCTGCACCAGGGCAGCGGCGGACATCTGGCGGTTATTGCAAAACATTTCCCCGGTGCAGGGGGATCAGACCGACCCACCGAGGAGGAAGTAGCCACTGTCCGAAAATCCCTGGATGCCTTGAAACAAATAGAACTGGCTCCGTTCTTTGCAGTCACTGGAAATTCAGCAGACTTTGAATCCACTGCGGATGGTTTACTGGTCACCCATATCCGTTACCAGGGTTTTCAGGGCAATATTCGCGCCACCACCCGCCCCGTCAGCCTGGATGGCACATCATTGGATCAGCTGCTGTCCCTTCCGGAAATCAGCACCTGGCGCGAGAATCAGGGCATCACAGTCAGTGATGACCTTGGCAGCAATGCCATCCGTCGTTTTTACGATCCCACCGGAGTTACATTTGATGCCCGCCTGATCGCCCGCAACGCCTTCCTGGCAGGGAATGATCTGCTCTATTTGAACAATTTCATCGCCCCTGGTGATCCTGACAGTTACACGACCATTCTAAACACCTTGAATCACTTCATCCAGAAATACAGGGAGGATCCTGCGTTTGCTGAACGGGTTGACGAGTCGGTTCTACGAATTTTAACCTTGAAATATCGCTTGTATTCCAATTTCAACTTGAATCAAGTGTTGACTTCAGTCGAGAGATTGTCCCAGATCGGCACCTCAGAATCGATCAATTTTGAAGTAGCCCGCCAGGCAGTCTCACTCATCAGCCCCAGTGCCGCAGAATTAAAACTGGAACTCCCCCGCCCCCCCGGCTTGCGCGATCGGATTGTGTTCCTCACGGATACCATTGATCAGAAACAATGCAGCACCTGTCCTGTGGAATCCATCCTGTCTGAAACCAGTTTCCAGCAGGCAGTTTTACGTCTGTACGGTCCTTCGGCTGGGGGGCAGGTTTCTTCAAGCCTTTTATCGTCTTATTCCTTTAATGCCTTGAATCTGATGCTGGATGATCCACTCGACCAGCCTGAACTGGAAACTGATCTTCAGATCGCCACCTGGATTATTGTATCCATCCATCAAATCAGCGAAAATGATCCCACATCCCAGGCAATCAAACGATTGTTGGAGGAACGCCCGGAGTTATTGACCAATAAAAAAACCATCGTGTTTTCCTTCAATGCCCCATACTATTTTGACACAACGGATATTTCCAAATTTACTGCCTATTATGGTTTATACAGTAAAATCCCTGCATTTCTGGATGTCGCCACAAGGGTGCTGTTTCAGGAGCTGTCGGCGGATGGTGCACTTCCGGTATCCGTACCGGGGATTGCATATGATTTGATCACTGCCACCTCCCCCGATCCAAACCAGGTGATTCCACTTTACCTGGATGTTCCAACTACACCATCTGAAGGGACATCCACTCCCATGCCAACGCCGCCCACGACTTTCAAAATTGGGGACATCATCCCGCTGCGCACGGGTGTCATTCTTGATCAAAACCATCATATTGTCCCCGATGGGACTGTCGTACGATTTCTTTTCAAACTGGGGGGTGAAACCGGCACCATTCAGCAAATTGAACAGGTCACAGCAGAGGGTGTGGCATCCACCACCTACCGGATTCAGGCATTGGGACCGATTGAAATCAGCGTTGTCAGCGAACCTGCACTGACCTCCCAGGTACTCCAATTGAATATCCTGGAAGGTGAAGGGGGAGTCCCCGTTTTCATCACCCCCACCTCCCTGCCCACATTGACACCCACACCAAGCCCCACTCCCACGCTGACTCCAGTTGTCACTGAAACACCCCCACCGTCGGAACCCCAGGCACCCGGCATGGGAGATTGGCTGCTGGCACTGATTCTCAGTTGGGGTGGCGCAGTCGGAATATTTTTTGTTGGACGGCGGTTTTCAATCCGCTGGGGTTTGCGATGGAGTTCGCTGGCGGCCCTGGGGGGGATGCTGGCATTCTTCCTGTTGATTCTCGGTTTACCAGGCGCATTTGCCTGGCTGGAAAAAGCCGGTACGGGCGGTCTGGCGGGGATAATCCTTGCAGGCATCATCACCGGCTGGCTGCTGGGTGTGGGATGGTTTTTATTGGCAGGAAAAGCAGCCCGCTCGTCGCCCGCTTAGCGCGCCAGCGTTATCACCATAGTCAATATCGCCAGACCGATGGCGGAGTAAATTAACATTCGCTCTGGATCCATCCGGGCAAGTTCCCGAATGGTCAGGGATTTGGAAATCGGACGCGGGATGGTGGGGGTATCCCCCAGCAGGCTCTGCCGGAAACGCGCTACGTTTTCCGGACGTTCATCCGGGTGGATGCTCATCGCCCACAGCACTGCCTTTTCGGTTTTCAAGCTGACATCCGGATTGATCTGGCGCAGTGGGATCAGGCTTTGTGGATTCAGGAAGCGTTCCCGTGCATCAGCCGGAGCCTGATTGGTTAATAAATGATACAGTGTGGCGCCAAAGGCGTACAAATCGCTCCGTACATCGGTATGTCCGGAGTCTCCCCCATATTGTTCCAAGGGCGTATAAAGAGCAGTTCCCTGTCCCTGCAAAATGGTAATGGTCACCTCACCGGGCGCCAGTAATTTGACCAAACCAAAATCCACCAGCTTTAACAGCCCATTTGGTGTAACCTTCAAATTGCTCGGCTTGATATCCCGATGTAATATGGGAGGCTCCTGGCTGTGCAAATAGATCAATGCATCAGCAAGCTGCCCTGCCCAGTTCAGTACATTCAATTCAAAAAGGAAGTGTCCCTCTTGTTTTGCTTCCAGCATAAGTGCCCGCAGATCCTTGCCGGGTACGTAATCCATCACCAGATAATCGCGGTCTGCAATGGAAAAGAAATCAGAGACTTTCGGCAGGTTGGGATGATCCAGGCGCGCCAGCACAGTTGCCTCACGCAGAAATTGATCACGGGCTTCCTGCACCAACTCCGGAGGGAGGGTGCGGTCATGTTCCACTTCCTTCAAAGCGCACTGGCGACCTTCAAGCCGTTGATCATCAGCAAGGTAGATGCAGCCCATCCCACCCTGCCCGATCACCCGGCGAACTTTGTATCGACCGCGCAATACTTCCCCGGTTTTCAAGGGTACTGGCATCTTCTCAACCTTTGCGGGTGTGATTCGGATTTCTGCGATTAAGGTTCCGGCGTAAAATCGCAGAGTTGAAAATTTCCCGTTGTCATAACGGTTAATCTCCATTATACTAAACAACAGGGCTGGATGCATGTTACAATTCCAAAATTCAGGGATTTTAAATCAAAACAGGAGATGGTGTAATGGAAGCTGGTGGTAATGAATTGCCTGTCCTGATTGGTCAACTGGGTCCATTAAATGGACAACGCTGGCAGATTGGACAATTGTTGATGATCGGGCGTGATCCGGGATGCAATATTGTCATCATCGACAGGCAAATTTCCCGCTACCATGCACGGATAACCCCCACTCCCGAGGGCATTCTGCTGGAGGATCTGGGGAGTAAAAACGGTACTTATGTCAATGGTGACCTTTTAGGTGAACCCTGTTATTTAAAAGATGGCGACCAGGTGCAGGTTGCCTTGATCCAGCACTTCACCTACCTGAGCTCCGACGCCACCATGCCATTGGATGGAATGCTCATTCCCACACCCGCAATCCACCCCGGATTGATTTTGGATGAACGGTCCCGCCGGGTTTGGGTGGGCGGGCAGGAACTCATCCCCCCCCTCTCAGCTCCCCAATTTAGATTATTACAAATCCTTTACAAACACCCCAACCAGGTGGTCAGCCGGATTGACCTGGTGGATGCCGTATGGAAGGAAGATGAATCCGGGGGGGTTTCCGACCAGGCTCTGGATGCCCTCATCCGGCGCCTGCGTAACCGTCTGGCAGATCTGGATTCTCACCACAACTGGATTGTGACCGTGCGCGGACACGGTCTGCGCCTGGATATGATGGAATAAATCAAACCTGCCGGATCGCAATGTCCGGCAGGTTATTTTATATAGGGAGTTCAGGTTTAATTTTTCCGGTAATTCCGTTCCATGGAGAAGCGCATGGCAGATTTATAAGCCGTTTGAAGCGCATTCACCACTTCCTCCGGCTGTCCTTCCGTTTCACTCTGGACAGCCAGCTGGTTCAATAACTGCAGGAATTCCGGGGTAATCATTTCGCTGTTCGATTCCAATATTTTTCTCCGCCCTGCCTCATCGGTGGCTCCGATTAATTGTTCCACCAGTTCCACCTCGGGGGGTGTACTGGCTTGTTGTAATACCTTTATTACCCGCTGGAGTTTGTCGAACCGTTCCTTGTCATGCTGCTGCTGGGCTTCCTGTAATTCACTTTTGAGAACATTGACAAATGTATCGTTGATTTCCCCCAGCTGTTCGGCAGTTGCCTTTTCAATATCCGGTTCGCCCAGGATTTTTTCCAGGAGTTTGTTGGATTCGTCCATCTGTTTTTGAACTTCTTCATCAATCCGGCGGGTCATATTCAGGATTTTTTCCCTCAATTCCAACAAGCGTGTCTTTTCTTCACCGGATGCCTGCTCTATTCGGCTGCTGAGAATCTGGAAAAACTGATAATCCAAACCGCTGCGAGCCAGACCAACCAGGGCTGTCAGCCGGGTTTCTGTGGGCGCGTTAACGATCAGGTCCAGCAGTTTTTCACGGGTTAATCCTTTTTCACCGGCTTCCTGCAATGAGCGGATGGCTGCCTGGGTTTCATCGCTGCGTTCCTTCAATTCCTTGCCAAGTTTTGTGTTTTCCAGCAATTCCGCCTGCAAACCAGCCAGTGCCTGGGCAGTTCGCTGCTCTCCCTGCTGCATGCTGACTTCGGCAAGCTGTGCCAGCATCATGAAAAATGCCTCGTCGATGAGTTTTTCTTCGGAGCGCATGATTTCAACCCGCGTTTCAGCCGTGGTCGTGGACAACAACCGGCGCAGCAGGTTCAGGCGTTTTTCCTGTTCCTCGATCATCTCTTTGGTAATGCCGTCAGCTTCCAATATTTTGTCGATCATGGTCTGGAAGGTCAGCATTGCCTGGGGACGAAGCAGATATGCCTTGCGCTTTTCCATCGGCAGTCGATCCACCACCCGATTAATCAATGGACCAATCATGCGTTCCTGTTCATTGACCGGGGTTCCCATATCCGGCGGGAAGAAAGTCAATAACAGCTCCTTGTCCGGGTCATGGTAAACAATTGGGACGCCCACATTCCCGGTATATCCACAGGTGGGGCAATTCACAACATTCACACCGCCACTCAGCAACCGCTGTTTTGCCTGCGGATCAGAATTAAGATCAAACAACTGCTCCACATCCGCCTGGATGGGCGTGCGGCAGCGGGGACAATTGATACGTGTCTGGGACATCATTTTCTCTCTTTGTGTATATGATAACTGGAAAATTATACCACCCAAATCCCGGTATAATTAATCCATTCCCCCCGGAGGTTATCATTATGCCATCTCAGAAATTTGCCTTGGAACAAGGCGGCAACAAACGGTTGGAAATTTCCTGGAAGGGTCTCTGGAAAAACATCACCATCCGAATGGATGACTTGTTGATCGGAGTCATCCCCAATCAGAAAGAGTTAAGAGAAGGAAGAGAATTCAAGCTCCTGGATGGTACGGCTTTACACATCCAGCTTGTTCAGGGACTGGCATCATCTGAACTGCGTGTCCTTCGTGATGGTGCCCCTTTGCCCGGTACCGGATCTGATCCCCGCATGCGATTAAAGCAGGCTTATGGAGTGCTTTATTTTATTGGAGCTCTCAACCTGCTGGCTGGTGCCCTGGCTGGGTTGTTCCGTATCCACTTTCTGCAGGAGCTGGGTTTCGGGTGGATATCTGCCGGGTTTGGTATCATTTTCCTGCTGCTGGCATTCCTGGTTCAAAAACAATCCCTCGTGGCTTTATGGACAGCCATTCTCCTGTTTTGTGTTGATATTCTGTTGTCCCTTCTCGGCGGCGGTTTCACAGTCCCCAACCTGCTGATGAGGATCCTATTTCTCATCCTGATGATTGGCGGAATCCGCGCCATCAAGGATTTAAAAGAAGAAAGGAACAATTCGGGATTAATCCTGCCTGGGCAGTGAAAAACATATTCTGGCACCTTTCTGACCTTCGACATTGACCCAGATGCGCCCGCCATGAGCTTCAACAATTGACCGGGTCAGGAACAATCCCAAACCGGCACCCTTGGTTTGTTTTGCCAGGTCCGGAGCCCGGTAGAAGCGGTCAAAAATGTGCGGGATATCATCCTGGGCAATTCCAGGTCCTTCGTCCGTGACGCAGACTATGACAACCCCCGGATTTACACGTCCGGAGATGCGAATTTCACCATCAGGTGCATATTTTATGGCGTTGGAGATAAGGTTGCTGATCACCTGCTCCATGCGCTGCTCATCCGCCACGATGATCGGAAAATCAGCCGGAAATTCCACCACTATTTGATGTTTCCCGGTTTGCATCTGGAATCGCTCTGCCAGGCGGCGACAGAGAACCGGCAGGGAAAAATCGGTAAGGCGCAACGCCATGCCGCCTGCCTGGAGACGTGTGGCATCCAGCAGGTTGTCAATCAGGGTGCTTAATCGATCCACTTCTTCTTCAATGATTTGCAGGCTTTCCTGCACGACGGACTTGTCCCAGACGGCATCCTCACGGCGCAGCGTACTGGTGTAACCTTTGATCAGTGCCACCGGGGTTTTCAATTCATGGCTGATGACCGATATAAAGGTTGACTTGAGTTCCTCCGCCTGCCGGAAGCGCGTGATGTCGCGTACAGTGGCAATAATATTACTCAACGCACCCTCCGGTGAAAGCACCGGGGCATAGGTAATTCCCACCGGAAGTGGAGTTTTCTCGTTTCCCCTGTCCAGGTCGCCTTCCACGTAAAGATAGGCATGGGGCGTTAAGGGCCACCCACCCGCTACAGCCTGTTCAAGGGTAAGGCTTTCGGGTGGTTTCATCCATTGGATGACCTCCTCATGCGGTTTCCCATGCATCCCATCCGGGCTGACCCCCAGCATCCTGCTTAATGATGGATTGCAAATTTCCACGCTTAAATCTGATTTCAGGGTCAGAATCCCATCCGCAGCGGATGCCAGCAGGGCATCCAGGCGTTGCTTCTCCTGTGAGACTTGAGCATACAACTGGGCATTCTGCACCGCAATGGCTGCCTGGTTGGCAAAATTACTTAATAACGCCCTGTCATTGGGAGAAAAGACGTTAAGGTATTCGCGGAAGATGAATATTACTCCAACCACTTTCTGCCGGGCAATCAAAGGCAAACCTACACTGGATAGGATTCCCAAGCCAGCCATGTTGGTCATTTCCTGCACGGCGCGTTGAAATTCCGGCAGGTCAAATTGCGAAGGATTGGCATCGCCGGAGATGCGCCCCAACAACTGTTCCATATAGGCAAGATAGGGCGCCGGCAGCTCCTTTGAAACCACCACCCGCCAGCGACCTTCCCCTTCATGCAGGGCAATCAAACCGGATTGCCCCCCCAGTAAATCCACTGAGATGTTCAAGATCCGTCCCAACAGGGGTTCAAGCTCCAGTTCCTCCGTCAGGGCACGGGCAATCTCCAGCAGGTAATCCCGTTGTCGAACACGATTATCAGGAAGCAGAAACAATGTCAATTCCTTTCCCCCTCATTATACCGCCTGGTGAATCAACCGGTTCGTTAAAAAATTTCACGGAGGATATCGGTATCTTTTTTCCATATCCTCCGTGTTTTTATTTTTTTATATCGATGGATTATCCGCGCTGTTCTTCAGCCAGCCGGATGGCTTCTTCAAAGATTGCCAGTCCCTCATCCATTTCCGCTTTGGTGGTGCAAAGTGGAGGTGAGATGCGGATGACACTCTTGCCGCAGCCCAGGGTCAGCAAGCCGCGTTCAAAAGCATAATCAACCACGGCATCACGCAGTTTGGCGTCAGGCTGCCGGGTGTCAGGATCCTTGACAAAATCCACACCGATCATCATCCCGATTCCGCGCACATCCCCGATGGAGGGGTGTTTCGCCATCATGGTCTCCTTCTACGGATTCTTCTCGGCGTAGTTCCGAGCGGTGTCCGGTGCCATTCGGACTGGTTGAGGCCATCGAGCCACTCGACGACTTCGTCATGTGCCTCTACCTCAGCCACGAGAAGCACCATCGCACATTTGCGATGATCGCACAAGCGCTATGTTTCGGGCCTCCAGGCCGGGAATGGCCTGCCTGCTACTCCAATTCACTATGCAGGGGCAGAGTCCAGCGCCCAGAGACTGCGACTCTCCCAGCGTGACAAGAACCACGAAGGCCCGGAATCCCTCTGGATCCCGGGCCTTCGTTAGCCGTTCTCGTTGGTGGCGGGGGCAGGATTTGAACCTGCGACCTTCGGGTTAGGCTCACCTTCACCCGGGCAGCGCTCAAGCGTCGCCTGACGAAAGTCGCTCGATCCGGATCAGCAAGGAAGCGGGTGGCGTGGCTGAACCTGTTGCGTAGGTGCTGAGCCGGGAAGCGCTTGTGCCCACCTCGTTGGCGAACTGGGCGCTGGTGAGCCCGGAACGGGCAATGGCATCGCGAACCCGCTCTGCAACCTCGCCCTTCTCGGCGGCTTCGGCGACCTCCCGGGCTCGATCGATCGCAAGTTGAAAGAGCACCGTTGAACCGTCGCGGTCGCTGACCTCCAGGTAACGCTCAATGCTGCGAGCGACCTGCCCCCAAGGCGCACGACGGATCTCCGCAAAAATTGGCTGCCAATCTGGGACCAGGCCACGGTCGATAGCCGTCACCAGTGCCTCGAAGGGCCACGTTGTGACCTGATCGGTTGGCTCTGCTTCGACGTTTCGAAATTGCAACACCTCAGGTTGCTCCGCTGATCTCGAGGGCAAGGTCGCGGCAGACGCGCACGACCCCGTTCCAGTCGTGCCAACGCTCGTCGAGGTTCTTGTAGCGGACGAGTTCTGCGATGACCGTGGTGTCGCGTGGAGCGGGATCCGCCAACGCGAGCGCGAGGGAGGTCAATACCGAACCAGAGGCATCGGATCGGTCGTCGTAGTACTCATCGATCGCCGCCAGGATGGCAGCGGCAGCGTCGCTGCGCGCCCCCACGATGAGGCCGCCGCCCAGGTCCACGACCGTCGTCTCCAACGGGCGCGTCCGCCGCATCTGACGCAGGCCGGCCTCAATGCCATCAAGCGACCCCATGATCGTGAAGGGAGGCTTGGTCGCCCGGACCGACGTCGCCCACCCGTCAGCTGCGCCCGGTCCACCCCGGCAGACCGGGCGAGCGCTCAACGGGGCTTGCGCTCAAGAAACAGGGCCACACACTTGTCGATGCGACGCTGTCGCGTCTCGGGTGCCTTCGCCGCATTGATGTGATCGACGTGCATTCGCTGGAGACTGTTGGACAGGTTGGCGAAGAACGCCTTGGCGGTGGGCTCCCGTTCAAGGGATTCGGCCAGATCGCTCGGAACATCAGCCGTGCGGGGTCCCGCTGCCAGCGTCAGGGTGACCTGGACGTGGCTTCCAGCAGCGACGCCGGTCGCTTTGCGGATCGCGGCGCTGACGGGGACGAGGTGCTGCCCGCCCATCACCCCGACCGAGGTTTGGTAGGTGTACCCGTCGAGTGTCACGACGACCGCCGGCCGCTGTCCGGCATCGAGTTGATCAAGAACCCCGTTGGGAACGGGGATGCCGGTCTTTGTCGGTGATCCGGTGATGAGGGCGTCAAACGCCACGCTGGTCGGGTCAGTGCTCATGGGGGCGTCTCCGCTCGGATGAAGGCGGCGCTGGCGTGCCGGCGAGCTTCATCGAATCACTCCTTTGAGCATCTGACCGATCCGAATGGCGTGACCGAACGGATCCCGGATTCCGAAGTCAATGCCGTACGGCTTTGGCGACGGTTCGTCCGTGACGTCGACCCGCGGGCTTCGAGCGTCTCGAACACACCCTGTGCGTCGTCGGTGGTCAAACACAGCCATCCGCCCATCGCTCTTGGTCACCAGCTCGCGTACCTGCAGAGCGGTCGCCTCGTCCATCGCTGGCGGACCGGGTTGCTCCAGGAGGATCTCGCGACTGTCGTCGCCCGGGACGCGAACGGTGAGCCACCGCATGAACCCAAGGACATCCACGTAGAAGTGACGGGCCTCGTCCTGGTCGAGAACGAAGATCGGTGATCGGTTGACGGTGTTGTACATGTTGGTCACGATACGGATCGACGTTTCACGATGCTTCTCCGAAACTGCTCGGCCGCACCCACGCCTTCACAAAGCAGTTCGGCACCGCTTCGACATCGCCCCGTTGGCGGTATCGGGTCGGTGATTCGCCCACGATCTCGGTGAACGAGCGGCTGAAATGCGCCTGCGAGCAGCAGGCGATCCTGGCGAGAGCAGGCACATCCAGCGGATCACGGAAGCTGCGGGCCATGTGATCACGGGCCCGCAACAGCAATCGGTTGGAGGCCTCCCGATGGCTCATCACCCAGAATATTGTGCGCAATGACGGCTTCCACCGGTCAGCCGAACGGGCTACCCGTCCTTGACGCGCTCCATCTGCTCACCACAGCAGATCTCGGAGTGCACCTTCTCCGGCGGGCACGGGCAGGGCTTCTCGTAGACGAGTTGGGCGCCGCACTTCTCGCAGGCATACCGCTCACCGGTTTCACGGGACATGGAGGCTCCTTCATCGTCGGGCGGCTTGCCGTGCCCACGGGCTCGGTGCCGTGGTCCAAGTATGCCCCCCCGCCGCTTGGCGGAGTCCATGGTTCACATCTGACCGACAAGTGATGAAATAACGATATTCCTCAAGGTGTAGCATTTCGAACGTGGAGCATCTCAACGTCATCGTCGTCGGGGCCGGCCTGTCGGGTATCGCCGCCGGGCACTACCTGAACACCGAGTGCCCGTGGGCGGACTACGCCATTCTGGAGGGCCGCGAGGCGCTGGGGGGCACGTGGGACCTGTTCCGCTACCCGGGCCTGCGCTCGGACTCGGACATGTTTACGTTGGGCTACTCCTTCCGCCCATGGGCCGGCGCCAAGGCGATCGCCGACGGCGATTCGATCCTCAACTACGTCCGGGAGACCGCGGCAGAGGAGGGCATCGACGGAAAGATTCGCTACGGCCACCGCATCGTCGCGGCCAACTGGTCGACCGAGGATGCGCGTTGGACCGTGCAGGTCGAGCGATCGGGCAGCGACGGGCCGACCACCCTCACGTGTGACTTTCTGTTCTCCTGCACCGGCTACTACCGTTACGACCACGGCTACACCCCGGACTTTCCAGGCATGGACAGCTTTGGCGGCACGGTGGTGCACCCCCAGCACTGGCCCGACGACCTGGACGTCGCCGGTAAGCGGGTCGTGGTGATCGGCAGCGGTGCCACCGCGATCACCCTGATCCCGTCGCTCGCACGCGACGCCGAGCACGTCACCATGTTGCAGCGCACGCCCAGCTACGTCGCCTCACTGCCGGCGATCAACCCGCTGGCCGACCGGGCACGGCGCTGGCTGCCCGCCAGGGTGTCGGGCCCGGTGGTCCGCTGGGCGTTCGCCCTGGGCACGCTCGGCTCCTACAAGCTGTCCCGATGGCGCCCGGCCGTCGTGAAGAAGGCGCTGCGCCGCGAGGCCGCCCGCCGGCTGCCCGACGGTTACGACCTCGACACGCACTTCAACCCGCCGTACGACCCGTGGGACCAGCGGCTGTGCGTCGTGCCAGACGGCGACCTGTTTGCTGCGATCAGCGACGGCTCGGCCTCGGTGGTGACCGACCACGTGGAGACGTTCACCGAGACCGGAATCCGGCTGAAGTCCGGCGACGAGCTGGAGGCCGACATCGTCGTGACCGCCACCGGCCTGGAGCTGCTCTTCGCCGGCGGGATGGAGCTGAGCGTCGACGGCGAACCCCTCGACCTGCCCAGCAAGCTGACCTACAAGGGCATGATGCTCGAGGACGTGCCCAACCTGGCCCTGGCCATCGGGTACACCAACGCCTCGTGGACGCTGAAGGCCGAGCTGACGTGCCAGTACGTCACCCGCATCCTCAACCACCTGCGCGACACCGGGCTGCGCCAGGCGACGCCGCGCAACCGGGATGCCTCGATCACGGCGGCGCCGCTGCTGGGCCTCACCTCGGGCTACATCACCCGGGCATCCGACCGGTTTCCCCAGCAGGGCAGCCGCTTCCCGTGGCAGGTGCACCAGAGCTACCTGCGCGACTACCGGGCCATGCGTATGCACGGGCTGGCCGACGAAGCGATGGAGTTCTCCAACCGGCCACCGGCACCCCCAATTGGGGTGGCCGGCGCCAAGGCCCACCTGCCTGGCAAAGTGGTTGCCTGATGAAGAACCTGAACGGACGCATCGCCGCCATCACCGGGGCCGGATCGGGCATCGGTCGTGCCCTGGCCGAAGAGCTGAGCCGTCGGGGCGCCCACCTGGCGCTCTCCGACGTGAACGAGGTGGGCCTGGCCGAGACGGTGGCCCGTTGCGAGGGTCGTGGGGTCAAGGTGACCTCGCAGATCGTCGATGTGGCCGATCGCGCGGCGGTCGAGGCATGGGCCGATTTGGTGGTCGACGAGCACGGCGCAGTCAACCTGATCTTCAACAATGCCGGGGTTGCCGTGGCCGCCACGGTCGAATCGATCTCCTATGAGGACTTCGAGTGGTTGATGAACATCAACTTCTGGGGTGTGGTCCACGGCACCAAGGCGTTCCTCCCGCATCTGAAGGCGGCGGGAGAGGGTCACGTCGTCAACGTCTCCAGCGTGTTCGGGTTGGTGTCGATTCCGTCGCAGTCGGCTTACAACGCCGCGAAATTCGCGGTACGAGGCTTCACCGACGCGCTCCGTATCGAGTTGGAAATCGACCCGTGCGGCGTCTCCGCCACGACGATCCATCCGGGCGGCATCGCCACCAACATCGCCAGGGACGCCCGCGTGGACGACAGCGTCGCTGACGTCGCGGGGTCGACCGAAGAGGCGATGGTCGAGTTCGACAAGTTCCTACGAACCCCTCCTGAGAAGGCGGCGCGCCAGATTTTGAAGGCGGTGGAGCGCAACCGTCGAAGGGCTTTGATCGGCCCCGACGCCGTGGTTTTTGACGCCGTCTCGCGTCTACCTGCGGGCCTGTACCAACGGGTGCTGGCAGGCGGGGCCCGCCTCCAACGCCGAGAGCGTGCGCCTGACGCCCCGTAGCCGACCGCGTTGGTGCCCAGCCAAGGCGCGTTGCGAGGGTGCTCGCTCAGTCGGTGTGGATGAGGGCACGCTGAACGATGGCAGCGCAGTCTGCGGCGGGCGCCAGCGTGCCGAAGGCACGACCTCCTTCTGTTCCCAGTCGGCTCTCCACGAACGCATCGGCCACCTCCGGTGGCGCATGGCGGATCAACAATGATGCCTGCAACGCCAGCGCCAGCCGCTCGACCACGAGGCGGGCGCGACGCTGCAACTCTGCGGGCCGGTCCAGCAGCGCCTGGAGTTGGGTGAGCGCAATCTGAAGCGTCGGGGACACTTCGGCCGCCGGTCGGAGTTCGGCCAGCAGCGCCGCTGTGGATTCGGGCGATCGCTCCATGCTCCTCAGCACGTCCAGGCAGATCACATTGCCTGAGCCCTCCCACACTCCGTTGAGCGGGCTCTGGCGGAAGAGGCGGGGCATGGGCGACTCCTCAACGAATCCATTTCCGCCGAAGCACTCCAGCGCCTCTGCGGCATGCACCGGAGCGCGTTTGCAGATCCAGTACTTCAAGACCGGCGTGGCCAAGCGGGCGATCAAACGGGCGTGGTCATCCCCGCGTGCCGCAGCGTCGAACAGGCCGGCCAGCCACATGGCCGAGGTGGTGGCGGCCTCGGACTCGAGGGCCAGGTCGGCCAGGACGCAACTCATCAGCGGGTGATCGACCAGGGTGGTGCCGAACGTGGCTCGATGCCGGGCGTGCCAGATGGCCTGGGCAGTGCCTTGGCGCATGATCGACGTGGCGCCCAGCACACAGTCCAGCCGGGTGTGGTTGACCATCTCGATGATGGTGGACACCCCACGGCCCTCATCGCCCACCCGCCGAACCCAGGCCCCGTCGAACTCCATCTCGCTCGATGCATTGGAACGGTCGCCGAGCTTGTCCTTCAACCGTTGAATGGCGATGGCATTGCGCGTGCCGTCCGGGCGCCATCTGGGCAGCAGGAAGCAGGTGAGTCCGGCGTCGGTCTGAGCCAGGGTGAGAAATGCATCGCTCATCGGCGCCGAGCAGAACCACTTGTGGCCGGTGATGAGGTACTCGTCATCGGCCAGTTGGCGTGCGGTCGTGGTGTTGGCCCGCACATCGCTGCCGCCCTGCTTCTCGGTCATGGCCATGCCGCAGGTCAGGCCCGACTTCTGGTCAGCGGGGACGAACCGGGCGTCGTAGGTGCCCGAGGTGAGGCCGGGCCGCCACTCGTCGAACAGGTCTGGGGCGTGCCGCAGCGCAGGCACGACGGAATAGGTCATCGAGGTCGGGCAGATGTGGCCGCCATCGGTTTGATACCAAACCATCACCTTGGCGCAGCGTGCCACGTGGGCGCCCGGCGTGGATTGGCCCCAGGGGACGGCACCCAGCCCCTCACCGATGGCCACCTTCATCAGCGCGTGGTAGGCGGGGTGAAAGCGCACCTCGTCAATGCGGTGGCCGTATCGGTCGTGGGTGAGCAACTGGGGAGGGTTGGCGTTTGCGGCGCGGCCCCACTCCTGGGCCTCGGCCCCACCCGCCAGCGCACCAAGACGTTCCAGCGCGTCGGTTGCCCACGCAGCGCCCTCGCGGTTCAACGCCTCGACCAGAGCCGGATCGGCGCCGAACACGTTGTAGCCGACAAGCGGCGTGGCCTGGTTGGTGACCGTGTGGGTGACCATGAGATCAAGTTAGCCGGCCAGCCACCCGAGCGGAGCGCGAACATGGTTGCACGACTGGCCGGCTCGCCTGCCGAGGGCCATATGGCCACCTTCATTGGTTCGGCGGCGGGCCGAAAGGAAAGCTGTGAGCCGACGTTGACCGGGGAGAGCCATGAACGAGATCTCAGACCAACACGAAATCGCCGGTCGCGAAACCGACCCCGTTGTCCTTCGACCGTTGGAGACGTCCACCGGCCCGGCTGACTCGTTGGGCGCGAGCTTTCGAGCCACCGAGGTGCCCGCATGGTCGTCGCCCCGACGGCTTCGTGCCGTCAACGCGGCGGCGCGGCGCCTTGCCTCACCCCGCCTTGCCACCGACCCACTGGAGATCCGCGCGGTCATCGACCGGCTGGCCCGACTTCAGCCGCCGCCTCACGGTGTGGTCACCCGACGTGGCACCGTGGCCGGTGTACCCGGCGAATGGGTACTGCCCAAGAAGATGAGTGGCACCAACACGTTGCTGTACCTGCACGGCGGGGGATACATCGCGGGCGGACCCCACACTCACCGATCGTTGGTGGGTGCGTTGGCCCGACGTCTAGGCCACCGGGCATTCGTCCCGGACTATCGGCTGGCCCCGGAGCACCGATATCCCGCAGCACTCGACGATGCCCGCTCGGTGTACGACCATCTCGTCGTCGACGTTGGGGAGCGTTCGCTGGTCGTGGCGGGCGACAGCGCCGGAGGTGGCCTGGCGACGGCGTTGTTGCTGGATCGACGCGACGCCGGGGTGGCCATGCCGGCGCGCCTGGCCCTGATCTCGCCATGGGTCGACCTGACCGGGCCACACGCCGAGGCCATCGAGAGCCGAGCCGCCACGGATGTGGTCATGCGGGCCGACCAGATTCGAGCGGCTGCCCGCTCCTATGCCGGCGATGACGTGGCGGCACCCGGCGCGTCGCCGCTCTGGGCCGATCTGAGTGGTCTGCCAAGCACGCTGGTCCAGGTGGGGTCCGCGGAACTGCTCGGGGTTGAGGGGGAGATATTGGCCGGGCGCATGGCCGCGGTTGGTGTGCCGGTGCGCCTGGAGGTGTGGCAACACATGGCGCACGTTTTTCAGACGGTGCCGGTGCTGAAGGAGCAGCGGCCGGCGCTGGACCGGCTGGCGGCTCACCTGCTGGGCTCGGATGGCGATTCAGGGGATCGGGCCCAACTACCATGATCCGCCATGGGAATCGGCTCAACTGGTTACAACATCCTCAACGTCCTGCACATCCTGTGCGCAGTGGTGGCCTTCGGGCCGCTGTTTCTGTATCCGTCCCTGCAGCGGGCCGGCGCAACCGCTCAGATCGCCAAACTGCACCTCTACATGGTCATTCCGGCCATGGTGCTCCTGTGGGTCTTCGGCATGGGTTTGGTGGGCATGTCCGACGAGGCGATTCAAATGTCCGACGTCTGGATCTCAGGTGGCCTCGGTGCGTGGCTGGTGGCGCTGGGTGTCAGCGTGTTTCTGGTTCGCCCGGCGCTGACCGAGGTCGGTGATTCGGCCAAGTCCAAGCTGGCGGCCGGTACCGGCGTCATTCACCTGATGTTGGTGATCGGCCTCTACTTCATGGTGTTCAAGCCATGATCACGTTCACCGACGAGCACGAACTGTTCCGCTCGACGGTCCGCGGGTTTGTCGAGACCGACATCAACCCCCATGTCGACGAGTGGGAGACAGCGGGGACCTTCCCGGCCCGGGAACTGTTCACCAAGATGGGTGCCCTCGGGCTGCTCGGTCTGGAATACGACGAGGTGGTGGGCGGCGGCGGCGCCGACCACCTCTACACCCTGATCCTGTTCGAGGAGCTGGGCCGGTCCGAGTCGATGGGCATTCCGATGGCCATCGGCGTGCAGACCGACATGGCCACCCCTGCGCTGGCGGCGTTCGGCTCCGCCGAGCTGAAACAGCAGTACCTGGTGCCTGCCATCACCGGTGAAGCGGTGGCGGCGATTGCAGTCACCGAACCCGACGCAGGCTCCGACGTGGCCGCGCTGACCACCCGTGCGGTGCGCGACGGCGACGACTGGATCATCTCCGGCGCCAAGCTGTACATCACCAACGGCACCCAGGCCGACTGGCTGTGTGCGTTGGTGCGAACCTCCGACGAGGGCGGCTCGCGCGGGGTCAGCCAGATCGTCATCCCCACCGACGTTGCCGGGTTCTCGGTAGCGCGCAAGCTGGACAAGCTGGGCATGCGCGGCTCGGACACCGCCGAGCTGGTCTTCGACGAGGTGAGGGTGCCGGTCGCCAACACGATCGGCGAGATCGGCCGTGGCTTCCCCCAGCAGATGCAGCAGTTCCAGAACGAGCGGCTCGTTGCGTCCTGCCAGGCGGTTGGGGCGATGGAGCACGCGCTGGAGCGCACCCGCGACTATTTGCACCAGCGCCAGGCGTTCGGCGCCCCGTTGTCCGCCAACCAGTACCCGCAGTTCACGCTCGCCGAGCTGACCGCCGAGATGGAGATGGTGCGGTCGCTCAACTACCGGGCCGCGGCCGCGATGATCGCCGGTGAGGACGTCACCCGGCTGGCGACGATCGCCAAGCTGACCTCGGCCCGCTCGCTGCGGCGGGTGGCCGACTGGTGCCTCCAGTTTCACGGCGGCATCGGCTTCATGGAGGAGACCTGGACCGCCAGGTTCTTCCGGGACGCACGGCTGTGGTCGATCGGTGGTGGGGCCGACGAGGTCATGTTGCGCCAGCTGGCCCGCATGGACGGCTACGCCCCCAGGTAACGCAACCTCACCGACGCGCAACGGGGCCGTTTCCGCGCGTTGAGCTAGGGTGACACCACCAACCGGGGAGCTCGAAGTACGGGCTGAGAGGGCGGATGTATCCGCCGACCCGCAACCTGAACTGGGTAATGCCAGCGGAGGGAGTCATGGTCGCCATCATCGTTGTGGGGGGCGTTGCCCCGTCGTCTGCGCCGCCATTGCCATCCAACCCGGTGCTCACCGTGGCTGCCGATGGCGGGCTCGATGTTGCGGTGGCACTTGCGATCGAGGTGGATTTGGTGGTCGGCGACCTTGATTCGGTCGACCCCGCCGGCCTGGCTGAGGCGCGCGAACGCGGGGTGGAGGTCCGCCGGTTTGCCGCCGCCAAGAACCACACCGATTTGGAGCTGGCCATCGACGCGGCGCTGGAAGTGGAACCCTCCGAGCTGGTGATCGTCGGCGGCGGGGGCGGGCGTCTTGATCACCTCATCGGAGTGCTGGCGGCATTGGCAGGCGCTGCCGGACGGGGAGCCAACGTCACCGGTTACGTCGGCACCGATTTGATCTGGCTGGTGGGCGCCGAGGTTTGCCTGGACATCAACGCGCCTCCCGGAACCACGCTCTCGCTGATGCCCCTTGGAGGCCCGGCCACTGTGAGGCGGGCAATCGGGCTGCGCTGGCCGCTCAGCGGGGTGATGCTCTCCCCATGGGAAGCACTTGGCGTCAGCAATCTGACCGAATCACCGGAGGTCTCGATCGAGGTGAGCGACGGTGTCGTGGCTGTGATTGCGCCCGGCCCGGAGACTCCCGCCCGCACCCACCGCCCGCCATTGGTCACCGGGCTGGTCGGCACCTCCCCTCCGGTCGGGTGCTTCCGCACCACCAGACCGCCTTCGTCCCCCCAACCTGGAGAACCCCGATGAGGCGAGCCCCGTCACCCCCTGAGGCACGGCGTTCACGCACACATGACCTGACAGCGGTCGGCGCTGCGGCCCGGTCCCGTCCGCAGCGGCCGCTCGGCCGGCTTGCGGCGGTCGGCGCCCTCGTCGTTGCCGCGCTGCTTGTCGCCTGTGGTGACGACACCACGGCGACGAACGACGGCAATCCACCTGATGCGACCGGCGACGTGCAACTTCTGACCTACGACGCATTCGCGCTGGATGACACCGCCGCAGCTGCGTTCGCCAAGAAGTCGGGGCGGGACATCGCGCTGCTGCAACAGGGTGACGCAGGGTCGATGACCGCCAGGGCGGTGCTCTCGGCCGGCAGGCCGGAGGGCGACGTGCTGTTCGGTGTCGACAACACGTTGCTCACCCGCGCGCTCGCAGCCAAGCTGTTCGAGCCGCTGCCCAAGGACATCCTCGAGCTGGTGCCGCAGGGCTACCGGGTGGAGGGCCCGGGGGGAGACACCGTGGTCGCCATCGACTCCGGCCAGGTGTGCGTCAACGCAGACCAGGCCTGGTTTGATGAGCGGAACCTGGCGGTGCCGACCTCGCTGGAGGACCTGACCGATGCCAGGTACCGAGGCCTGCTGGTGACACAGAACGCAGCGGCCTCCTCGCCTGGCCTCGCCTTTGTGCTGGGCACGATCGCCCACTTCGGGGAGGATGGTTGGCAGGACTACTGGAAGGCGTTGAAGGCCAACGGCGTTCGCATCGCCGCCGACTGGTCCGATGCCTACGAGGCGGCCTACACCGTCTCGGGTGGCGACCGTCCGTTGGTGGTGTCGTACGGATCCAGCCCACCGGCCGAGGTGTTCTACTCCGAGGGCAAACGGACCAGGCCGCAGAGCTCGGTGATCGAGGCCACCTGCGTCGAACAGGTGGAATATGCAGGCGTACTGGCGGGCACAAAGCGGCCTGAGGCAGGGCGGCAACTGGTGCGCTTCATGCTTGAAGACGACTTCCAGCGAGCGATTCCACTCTCCAACTTCGTGTTTCCCATTCGTGATGTGCCGGTGCCCGAGGTGTTCGAGCGGTTTTCGGTGAAGTCACCCGACCCGCTGCGGCTCGACCCGACCGATATCGCCACCAACCGGGACCGGTGGACCGAGGAATGGCGAACGATCACCGAATGACCTCTGTCCGGCGCAGCGTGCGCTCGGCAGCGGCGCTGGCGCCGACCTGGACGCTGATCACCCTCGGCGTGTTGGTGCCGTTGGCGGCGCTGATGTGGGGGGCACGCACGGGCATTGCCGGGTCGGTCGATTCGTCGGTTTCCATCGGTGCCCGCCTGGCCCGAACCGGTCGGGTCACGCTGATCCAGGCCGGTGCCTCCACCGTGGCCACGCTGGTGGTCGGGCTTCCGGTCGCATGGGTGCTCGCCAGGTTCCGGTTCTTCGGCCGTGGCCTGATTCGGGCGCTGGTCGCCGCACCGTTCGTGTTGCCAAGCGTGGTCGTTGGCGCAGCGGTCCTGGCGCTTGCGGGGCCTTCTGGGCCGTTCGGCTCGTTTGCCCCACAACCGGGATCGGCCGGATCGCTGGCGCTGGTGGTCTTCGCCCATGTCGGGTACGAGTTGGTCGTGGTGGTGGTCATCGTGGGAGCGCGGCTCGAGTCGATGCCTTCGACACACGTGGAGGCGGCGCGAACGATGGGCGCCGGGTCGTGGCGCCGCGGCGCTTCCATCGTCGTGCCGCAGTTGCTGCCCGCGGTTGCCGGCGCCGGGGCTCTGGTGTTCCTCCTGACGGCAGGGTCGCTGGGGGTGGTGTTGGTGCTCGGCGGCCCCCGCTGGGGCACCCTCGATTCGGAGGTCTGGTACTTGGGCACTCAGCTGCTCGACCTCAAGGGTGCCGCGGTTCTGGCGCTGGTTCAGGCTGCCGCGGTGGTGGTGGTGGGCCTGGTGGCTGCGGTGGTTCGGCGGGGAGGACAATCCGGTCGGCCGGGCGTCCACGCTGTCGAGTGGAGCGGAGGTGGCACTACGGGTGCACGCGCTCCACGGGGTGGGGAGTGGGCGCTGGTGATCGCAGCGTTGGGCCTGGTGGCGGTGTTCAGCGTGGCGCCCTTTGTGGCATTGGCGACCCGTTTGGGTTCGGTGAGTGCTCAAGGCTTCGGAAGGTTGTGGACCGACGGCGGAAGGGGCATCCCACCGCTGGGTCCGGCTGCAGGCCGCTCGCTGGCGTACGCCGTGGTGGTCGCATTGGTTTGCACGGCGGCTGCGCTGGGGGTGGGCCTGGCGGCCCGTGAAGGACGCGGAAGCCGCACCCAGGGTGTCATCGCATTGCCCGTTGGGGTCTCGGCTGCAGCGGTGGGCCTTGGGGTGGTGTTGATGTCGCTGATCGGCCCTGTTGACCTGCGGGGCAGCGTCGCAGCGGTGGTGCTGGTGCAGGCGGCCATGGCCCTGCCGTTCGCCGTCGGAGTGATCGTTCCGGTGCTGACGGCGGTCCCGAAGCGCCTGGAGGAGGCTGCGGCCACCCTGGGAGCCGGCGTGTCACAGCAGCGACGTCGGGTGGTGGTTCCCCTCGCCGCCGCCGGCATTGCAGGAGGCGCTGCCCTGGCGGCTGCTGCTGCGCTGGGCGAGTTTGGTGCGTCGACGTTCGTGGTGCGCGGCGATGCGCCCACCCTGCCCACGCTGGTAGGACGTCTCTTGTCTCGCCAGGCGCCGGAGGCGGTGGCCACGGGGACACTGGTTGCGGCCGTCTTGGGCCTGCTCTGCGGGCTGTTGGTGGTGCTGGCCCAGAGCCTGGCCCGGCGTGCCCACGAGGGACCGGAGCCGTAGAGTTGCCCCCCGTGCAGGTGACCGCTTCGATCGAGACGCCGCTGGAACCGTCGGCGCTGTTCCCGCGAATCAACAAGCTGGAGCACTACCCGCCCTGGCTCGACATCATCCAACGTGTGGACGCCGCCGAGTCGCACCCGGACGACGAGGGCCCTGCATGGACCGTGGACCTGGGCACCCGGGTGGGTCCGTTGCAGCGCTCGAAGCGACTGCGCATGGTTCGCACCGTGTGCCACGACCCGGTGGAAGTGCGCTTCGAGCGGCGAGAACACGACGGCCGTGACCACAGCCCCTGGGTGCTGTCGGCCAACATCGACCCTTGGGGCCCGCAGGGTTCTTGTCTGGCGATGGAGCTCAGCTACGGCGGCTCGATGTTCGGCCCGGTACTCGAGCGGCTACTGCAGCGGGAGATCGATGCCGGCCGCCCCAGGCTGTTGGCATGGCTGACGGCGGAAGAAGACACCGATCAACGTATGTGACCGGGTCGAGGGGCGCAGCTAGCGTCCAGTCGATGCTGGTCATCACCAACGAGCTCGAACGCTTTCGGAGCGATACCGACGCCCTCGCCCGCCGGGACAGTCGATTCCTCCGGGCCGCCGTGCGGGGTCCGGTGGTTCAGCCCGAGCATCTGGAGGCCGCGCTGGGGCTGATCCTGGCGCTCACCGGCATGTCGATGTCCGAGGAGGGCCGCAGGACGCTCAAGGTGGTCGAACTGGGCGTCGATTCGGGCGCAACCGGTGGTTCTCCCAGTATCGGGATCGACGATGGGTCGGCTCGCGCCAACCTGTTGCGGGCCCTGGTGGCCAGCGGCTTTTCGGCGTTTGACCGGTCGGACCGTTGGCTCGATCACGTCACCGACGACGCGGTCGCCGATCGGTGGGCGCAGGTGCGGGACAACCTCCGTCGCGACCTGGCGTTCATCGAGGCGTGTGGCGTCGATCCCGACGTCTATACCCAGATTCAGCGTGCATCGCTGTATTTCTCCAGCCGCCTGACCTCCGACACCACGTCGGACGGGGCGAGGGCGCTGCTTGACGCGCACCTGCTGGTGGCGAGTGCGGTCGACCTGCAGGTCGATTCGGCCCAGGTCCGGCTGCTGGCCCGCATGGACAACCCGGTGCTCATCCAGGTCGCTCCCGGTGTGGAGTCGACGGGTCTTCTCGGGGTGCTGGAAACCATCGACCGACTGCGTAACCCGGGTCGGGTCATCGTGTCGCTCCAGCCCGCCGGTTCGGACGCCGCATCCCTCTCCGAGTTGGTCAACGGTGTCGCAGCGGTGCGGCCGGGCACCACCTGGGTTGGCAATCCGGCGGTCGAGCTGGGCACGCCCGGCGGCGGCGCCGTCGACGGGGCCGCGGTCAGGGTTCGCACCGAGGCGCTCTCCGAGTTGGTTGACGCCGCCGGATCCCATCTGGCCGGTTTCGACATTGAAGTACACGCCGACCGGATCGGCGAGGCGGCCGTGGTGCTGGCTGCGTTGGGCTACGACCGGTGACGACAACCAGCTTCGAACGCACCGGGCAGGACTCGACGCTGCTGGTGGTGGGTGGCGCCGGTGCCACCGGTCATTGGGTGGTGCGGCACCTCGGTTCGCGTCTGAAACTTGCCGACGGCTTCGTGCCGGCCCGCATCCTGGTGGCCGACACCGACCCGGATGTGGTCGATCGGCTGCCGCCGGCGTCCTCCGGTGGTCCAGTGCTGGAAGCGGTTCATCTGGTGATTTCCGCCGATGGCCACGAGGCCACCGAGGCAGGGGTCTCACTGGCCCACCTGGCCGCCGGAGCCGCTGAGGTGTGGGTCGCGGTGGGCCCGGACGACCTGATGCCGGTCGCCGGCTCGATCGCCCCCGGCCTGGCCGGTGGCACCACGCCGTTGCTGGTCTTCTCCGCCGCTCAGGTGGAAGCCGTCGAGGCGTTTGTCGGGGTCACCGCACCGGAGGCGCTGGTCGGCCTGCACGTGTTGGTGGGGCCCGACACCCCGTCGGCGGTTGGACACACCGCAGTGGTGTGCGTCGATCCCGAACTGGGCGGTGAGGGCGGGCAGCGCACCCGCACCCTTGCGATGCTGGCCGATGTCGGTATGCGCCCCGTGCTGCTCAGCCCCACCGACCACGACAGGGCCATGGCCTGGGTGGAGGGCGTCAGCGAGTACGTCCTGCTGGCATTGGGGGCCGCATTGGTCGACTCGGGTGTTCCGTTGGAATTGCTCTGGGAGGTGCGCACTCCGACGTTCCAGCTCCTGGCGGCGTTGGTGGCACGCACCTACGACACCGTGCGCTTTGAACAGGTGGCCGGCGCGCAGCTGAGCGCCTCGCGCACCGACCCGTTGGTGCGCGAAAGCCTGCGTCGCTCGATTGCCGACCTGGCCCGTCGGGTGGATCCGGTGACCGGGGCCACCACCGGCGAGCTGATCGCCGAACTGGATCGCGTGGCCCGGGGGTTGCCCACCTGGTTTCGTCGCACCCTTGCCCAAGGCTCGGAGGGCGCAGTCGAGGCCGTGCGCAGCACCGAACGGCAGTTGATGACCGCGTCCCGGGTCGCCTCGATGGTGGGCGTCCGTCGCCTGTCGGGAGGCCGCCCCACCCACGTGGGTCGGGTGATTGCGGCCGATGACGACCAGTTGGAACTCGACGATCGGCTGGTGGAGACACCGCATGGCGCCGTCGTGGTCGATACCCCGTGGGCGGAGGAGTTTCTCGCCGCAATCGGCATCGACGCCAGAGTCGGGCCGGTGTCGCTTCGGGTGCACAACCATGCCACGGTCACCGGAGCCGAGCTGGACGCGTGGCGCCACGAGCACCTGGCTCGCTACCGGCTGGTGGTCAGCGTCGACTGGCGGGTGGAGGAGTCCCCCAATGTTGACCTTGGTGAGGCGGTTTCGCTGCTGGCGCCTCCCTCGGTCGAGTCGGTGGAGGTCACCGACACCTACGTCGCCGACGGTCTCACACGGGTCACCGTCGAGGCCCGGGTGCGCATCGATCACCCGCCCGACGGCGTCGTGACGACGTGGACCAACGCGCTGGCCCGACTGTTGAAGCCCGAGGTGACCGTCCGTCACTCCGTGCCCGGCGCCGCCGCGCCGGGCCCAGGCACGGCGCCGTCGATCTGAATCGGAGAATGGCACATGGCTGACAACCCGACCGGCCCGAGGATCCGTCCGGAGGTCCACGCCGGTGCCCCGTATCGGCCCGGCCGCGCGGCAACCGGGGTCGACGTCGTCAAGCTGTCGTCCAATGAGTTGCCCACCGCGACGACGGTGGCGGCCGTAGCCGCTGCAGCGGCCGCCGGCGAGGGGGCCAACCGCTATCCCGACCCGACGACCGGAGCGCTTCGACAGGCACTCGCCGCCCACCACGGCCTCGACGCCGCCCAAGTGAGCGTCGGCGCCGGTTCGGTGGCGTTGATCAGCGAGGCGATCACCGCCACCAGCTCGGAGGGCCACAGCGTGGTCCATGGGCTGCCCTCGTTCGAGGCCTATCCACAGCTCGTTCGCCTGGCCGGTGCCAGGTCGGCGGAGGTGCCCAACGACGCGTCCAGGCTTGACCCGAACGGGTTCGTCACGGTTGCCAACGTCGAAGATGCCCGGCTGGTGCTGATCGCCAATCCGAACAATCCCACCGGCACCGCCTGGAGGACCGATGAGGTGCTCAGCGTGCTCAACGGTGTTGCGTCGGACACGATGGTCGTGCTGGACGAGGCCTACCACGAGTTTGTCACCGATCCCGACGTGCCCGACGGGGTCGCACTGTTGGCGGATCATCCCAACCTGGTGGTGCTGCGCACGTTCTCCAAGGCGTGGGGTCTGGCGGGGCTGCGGATTGGCTATGCCATGGGCGCGTCCGAAGTGATGGCGGCGCTGGACGCGGTGCGCCTGCCGTTCTCGGTCTCTGCTCCCGCCCAGGCCGCAGCGCTGGCGGCGTTGGGTGAGCGCACGGCGATGGAGGCGGCGGTGGCGTCGGTGCTGGCCGAGCGGGCTCGCCTCCTCGAGGGCCTGAACGCCGCCGGTTGGACGATGCCCGACAGCCAGGCCAACTTCGTGTGGTTCGGGGTGGGGGAGCGGGCCGTCGAGCTCGGCGACCGTCTCGAGGCCGCCGGCATCATCGCCCGGGTGTTCCCCGGTGTGGGTGTTCGTCTCACCGTGGGCACGGCTGCCGACACCGACCGCATCCTGGCCGGTCTGTCCACACCGATCTGAGGCGCGACGGCCTACTCGCCCGGCGACATGTTCGACGGTTGAGGGCGGAGAGGGCTGATGCGGTCGGCCTCAAGGCGACCACCAGGACGGCGAACGACCACAAACATCACCGCGGTGCCGGGTTGCACCTCACGGGTGCCGTCCACCAGGGCGGTGCAGTGAAACGGCCAGTCGCCGCCGGTCGCTCCCAGGATGGTGCCCAGGCACGCGTGTGAATCGAACGCCTCCACCACGCCGTGCTGCGGGCCGACGGGCGGGAAGACGATGGCGGCGGCGTTCATGGGAGGGGCGTCACTCAGGCGTCGTCGGCATCCGACGAGGCCGCGCTGCCGTCGGCCTCACCGGCAGCGGCGGCTGCGTATTGATCCTTCACCTGCACGAAGGCCATCTGAATTTGGCTCTGTGCCTGGTTGAGCACCGGGCCGGCCTCGCCAAGGCGGTCGCCCACCCGCTCGAGTACGGCCCGGAGCGCGTCGATCGCCAGGGCGGCGTCCTCGAATGCCGGTGGCTGACGGCTGAGGTGGATGGCGCCCAACTCATAGAACCCCATCAGGTGGTTGGCGATCACCTCGGATGCAGGGGTCTCGGCCAGCCGGGCGCGGGTCTCGGCCATCTCGGCGACGGCGGCCTCGGCCTGGGCCCGCTCCTCCGGGCTGAGCGAGTCGAGGTCGATGCCCAGCTGCTCGGCCTGAGCCTTCAACTCGGAGGCGGAAAGCGGTGAGCCGTCGGCGGCTCCCGACGCCCCGGCGGGCGCCTTTGAGGCCTCCGTCGGTGCCCCAACGGGTTCGGTCGGGGGTGTGGGGCTCTCGCGCTCGACGTTGCGTTCGCCGTCCGGGGTCCAAAGGGTGGGCATGGTGGTGTCTCCAGGGAGGTTGCCGAATGGAACATCGACGGCGCCGCGGCGCCGTGACCGTGGGGCGCGAGGGTACGCCGCGTGCCCGTCCGGAGTCAGACCGAGCAGGGTGGGGGCCAGTTGGCGGGTGCGAGGGCCGGTGGGTGAGATGGTGGCAATGCCCGGCAGGTGGTGGCTGATGTCCGGGTACTGGTAGGGTGGCCGCTCTTACAACAGGAAGCGGGGCGTGCCCCCACCTGGGAAGCGCTTGAGCTGCCCGGGTCAATCCGTCGGCGTTTGACCTTGTCGAGCCCGGAGGTGCGGTTTCTTGAAGACGCGCCCGGCTCTGAGCAACGCTTTGGATCGGGAGTGGCTCCACGTTGGTGGAGTGAGAACCGGCTGCTTCGGTGGCCGCATCCCATACCCGCAGTGCCAAGCACTGCTGCCGTTTCGAAAGGACGTGCATTGCTGAGGAGTGATCGGTCATAGCACCGCCAGCCGACGAACCACGGATCAACGACCGGATTCGAGCCCGCGAAGTGCGGGTCATCGATCAGGACGGCGAGCAACTCGGAATCCGCCCCTTGCCCGAGGCCTTGAACCTTGCACGAGACCGGGATCTGGACCTGGTGGAGGTGGCCGACAAGGCCAAGCCACCGGTTGTCCGCATCATGGACTACCGCAAGTTCAAGTACGAGGAGCAGCAGCGGGTCAAGGAATCCCGCAAAAAGTCGACCAACATCGTGGTCAAGGAGATGAAGTACCGCCCCAAGATCGGGGTGGGCGACTTCGACACCAAGACCCGCAAGGTGACCGAGTTCCTCGAAGAGGGGCACAAGGTCAAGGTCACGATCATGTTCCGTGGTCGAGAGATGCAGCACCCCGAACTGGGCAGGAAGATTCTGGACCGCATCGCCGAGCAGGTGAAGAACCTGGCCCGGGTCGAGAACCCGGCTCGCCAGGACGGTCGCAACATGACCATGGTGCTTGGCCCGGACAAGAAGGCGCAGGCGGCCTATGCCGCCGAACTGAAGAAGGCCGAGGCCGAAGCTGCTGCTCAGGCGGCGGCAGAGGCCGAGGTGGCGACACCGGCCCCGACGCCCGTCGAGGCCGATACCTCGTCCGAGACCGAGTTGGTCGAGGTCGAACCGGTCGAGGCTGACTCAAGCGAGACCGTCGCCGCTGCCATCGAGTAGCTGGTCAACCGGTATCAACCGACCAGCACCATCCACCCACGAAGAGATGCCGCCCGCCGAGATGGCGGGCGACGACCCGGCCCAGCGCCGGAAGGAGCAATCGCCATGCCGAAGATGAAGACGCACCGCGGTGCCAAGGCCAGGTTCAAGGTCACCGGGTCGGGCAAGGTCATGCGCCGGCACCGGGGCAAGAACCACCTGCTGTCCAAGAAGTCGGCCGCTCGCAAGCGTCGGCTGGGCAGGGAGGCCGAAGTCACCGGTGGCGATAAAGACAAGGCACTTCGCCTGCTGGGTAAGCGCTGAGCAGTTTCTGAAATGGGGCACCGTCCCCACTGAATCCCCCACATTCGTTCGAGAGTAAAGGAGCCCCGACATGGCACGTGTCAAGAGAGCCGTCCACGCCCGCAAGAAGCGCCGCACAGTAATGGAGCGGGCCAAGGGCCACTACGGCAACCGCAGTCGCACCTTCAAGGCCGCAAATGAATCGGTCATGCACGCCGGGCAGTACGCCTACCGTGACCGCCGGGCCCGCAAGGGTGAGTTCCGCAAGCTGTGGATCCAGCGCATCAACGCCGGGTGCCGCGCCGAGGGCATGAGCTACTCGCGTTTCATCGCCGGTTTGAAGGCCGCCGAGGTCGAGGTGGACCGCAAGGTGCTCGCCGACCTTGCAGTGCACGAACCGGCAGCCTTCGCCGCACTGGTGGAGGTTGCTCGGAACGCTGATGTGGCCACCCACCAGGCTGCGTCCTGAAGCGGTCTCACGTCGATCCCCAACGGGCCGCCGAAGTGCGGACCATCGGGGCCAAACACCCACACATCATCGAACTGCGGCGCCTCGTGGGGCGTCGTAGTTCGCGTCTTGATGCGGGTGTGGCCGTGGTGGAGGGCCCCAAGGTGCTCGGCGAACTGATCAAGGTGGGCTCGCCGGTGCAACGGGTGCTCTACGACGTTGCCTCCGCTTCGACCGAGTCGATAGCCGACGTGATCGTGGCTGCGGACCGGGCCGGTATTCCTCTGGAGGCGGTCGGTCGGGGCGTACTGGACAAGGTGCTCGACTCGACCACCCCGCAGGGTGTGGCGGCGCTGGTTCCCCGCCCCCAACACGATCTCGCAGCGTTGGCCGGTGCCACCTCCGGTGGGGCGCCAACGTTGGTGGCGGCCGGGGTGCAGGACCCGGGCAACCTGGGCGCACTCGTCCGCGTTGCTGCGGCAGCCGGCAGCCCCGCACTGGTGTGCGACCGAGGCTCGGCGGACCCTTGGGCTCCCAAGGCCTTGCGGGCCTCCACCGGCTGGGCTCTTCGCTTTCCAGTGGTGGAGACCGACGACCTGCTCGACACCCTTTGCCGTCTCAGGGACGACGGCGTGACGGTGGTGTTGGCCGCTCCCGGTGGGCCCGCCCACGATGAGATCGGCTGGATGAGTCCCACCGCGCTGGTGATGGGCTCGGAGGGTCAGGGAGTGGACCCGGCGGTCCTGGCCGAGTTCCCCGACCGCGTGTCGATCCCGATGGCGGGTGGGGTCGAGTCCCTCAACGTGGCCACTGCCGCCGCGGTGGTTGCCTTCGAGGCCGCTCGCCAGGCCCGCGCCGGCGACTGAGATACTCAGCGTCCATGCGCGAGGCGGTGCGCACGTGGCTTGGAGACCGCCACGTCAACGATGGCGACGCGATGCACTTCCCGGCGGCCGGGTTCGTCGAGGTGCGCCCGCCCCGAACCTGAGCACGGATTCGGCCTCAGTCCGCGCAGCCGCGATGATGGTGCGATGACCGACGAGGCCTCGCAGGACGCTGCGACACGCATTGCCGACACCGGGCGGCAGGTGGTGGCCGCCGCCGAGACGCTCGCCGACCTTGCAGTGTTGGAAACGACCCTCCTGGGCAAGAAGAGCGAACTGTCGCTGGCCCGTCGTTCGCTGGGTTCGATGGAGCCGGATCAACGCAAGGAGGCGGGGGCCGCATTCAACGCCACCCGCGAGGCCTTGGGCGACGCCATCGAGGCCCGCCGGGCGGAGCTGGCCGATGCCGAGCTGCGGGCGACCCTGGATGCCGAGGCGCTGGACCTCACGCGTTATGTCGAACCGGTCGAGCGCGGCCACGTCCACCCGGTGACCGCCACCCGGGAACGTCTTGAGGACATCTTCGTCGGCCTTGGTTTCGAGGTGGTCGAGGGCCCCAACCTCGAGACCGATTGGTTCAACTTCGGCGCGCTCAACATTCCTGCCCATCACCCGGCCCGGGGTATGCACGACACCTTTCACCTCGACGTGGGCGAACCCGGCGAGTACGTGCTGCGCACCCATACGTCGCCGGTGCAGATCCGCCACATGCGGGCGGTCACAGCGCATCGTGGGGGTCCACCGATCTATGCGGTCATGCCCGGGCGGGTCTACCGAAACGAGCGTACCGACGCCACCCACCTGGCAGCGCTGCACCAGCTGGAGGGGCTGGTCATCGACCGCCAGATCACGCTGGGCCATCTTGAGGGGACGATCGACACCTTCATTCGCGCGTATTTCGGGTCGGAGTTCGAGACCCGGTTCCGGCCGAGCTATTTCCCCTTTACCGAACCGTCCGCCGAGGTGGACATGCGGGTGCCGGGCGGGGAGTGGCTGGAAATCGCCGGCTGCGGCATGGTGCATCCCACCGTGCTACGCAACGGCGGTATCGACCCCGAGGAATGGTCGGGTTTTGCGTTCGGATTCGGTATCGATCGCCTGGCCAAGATGCGCCATGACGTCAGCGATATCCGGGAGTTTGTCGCCAATGACGTGCGCTTCCTGTCGCAGTTCTAACCAGTTACGGAGTTTCCTTTGAGAGTCGTCCTGTCCTGGATGTCCGAGTTCGCCGAGTTGCCCGACGACCCGGCGCGTATCGCCGAGGCCTGCGGCAACCTGGGGCTGTCGGTTGAATCGATCGAAACGGTTGGATCCAACCTCGCCGGCATCGTGGTGGGCAAGGTGCTCGAGGTTCGGGCCCACCCCGATGCGGACCGGATCCGGCTGGTCGACGTCGACGCCGGCGACGGCGAGGCGTTGCAGATCGCCTGCGGTGCCTCCAACCTTGAGGTGGGCATCCTGGTTCCGCTGGCCACGCTCGACACGGTGATGCCCGACGGCATGGAGATCGCTCGACGCAAGATGCGTGGGGAGTGGTCCAACGGCATGCTGTGCTCGGCCAAGGAGCTGGGCCTGGGCGACGACCACGCGGGCATTCTGCACCTCCCTGCCGACCTGCCCCTCGGCGCACCGGTGGGCGAGGCCTTGGGTGTGGTCGCCGACACGGTGATCGAGTTGGAGGTGGAGGCCAACCGTCCTGACGCGCTGTCGATGGCCGGGGTGGCCCGCGACCTGGCTGCGTATTTCGGAGTGCCGTTTTCGCTACCGGACCCGCAGGTACAAACGTCGGGCACCGACGCCACCGACCTGGCGTCGGTCCGCATCGAGGACACCGAGCTGTGCGGCCGGTTCGTGGCTCGCGTGTTGTCGGGCATCGATCCGACCGCCACTTCGCCCCGGTGGATGGCTCAGCGCCTGACCGCGGCCGGTATGCGGCCCATTTCTGCCGTGGTCGACGTGTCCAACTACGTGATGTTGGAGCTGGGGCAGCCAAGCCACACGTATGACCTGGCCAGGTTGCCGGGGGGTGCGCTGGTGGTGCGCGACGCCGTCGACGGCGAGACGATCGTGACCCTCGACGACGTCACCCGCACGCTGAGCGCAGGGGACGGCGTGATCTCCGACGGCGACGGTGCCGCCGTGGGCATCGCCGGGGTGATGGGCGGCGCCTCAACCGAGATCTCCGAGACGACCACCAGCGTGTTGTTGGAGCAGGCCTGGTGGCGCCCCGAGCGCGTGCAGGTGACCACCGACCGGCTCAATTTGCACTCCGAGGCCGGGACCCGATTTCGACGAGGCGCCGACGTGGAGTTGCCGCCGTTGGCCGCCCGCCGGGCCGCTCAGCTGCTGGTGGAGATCACCGGTGCCCGGTTGCATCCGGGTGTCATCGACGAGCGCGGGGCTGATACGACGCCGCCGGTCATTTCGCTGCGGACCGCCCAGGTGAACCGCATCACCGGCGGTTCGCTGACCGCCGAGCGCAGTGCCGGGCACCTGCGCTCGATCGGCTTCGAGGTCGACCGGTTCCAGGTTGATCAGGGCGCCGGAGAGCCTGAGAGCCTGCAGGTCACCGTGCCCTCATGGCGCACCGATGTGACCGAGGAGATCAACCTCATCGAGGAGGTGGCCCGCCTCGAGGGCTACAACACCTTCCCGAACGTCACCGTCACCTCCCCGTTCATCGGAGCGCTCACCCCGGCGCAGGCCGATACCCGCCTGCTGCGCCGCACCCTGGAGGGTCGGGGCCTCACCGAGGTGTCGCCACTGCCGTTCCTGTCGGCCGATGCGCTCAGGCGTTGCAACTTGGACGATGTTGGCGCGCCGGGCGTGCTCAACCCGTTGGTCGCCGACCAGTCGGTCCTCCGGCCGTCGTTGCTGCCGGGCCTGGTTGACACGCTGGCCGCCAACGCGCGCACCCGCTCGGTGGGGCTGTCGATCTACGAAATCGGCAGGGTGTTCCCTGGCCGGGAGATCGTCGCCGACCCGTTTGCGGCCGACACCGTGCTGGCGGGGGAGCGGACCGACCTGGCCGTCGCGCTCGGCGGCGCCGCGGCGCCGCAGGCGGTCCAGCTCCTCGGCGTGCTGTTGGACACGCTGGGATTCGCCGCCCCCGAGCTGGATCAGGCGCCTGACGCTCTACCGGGCGGACTGCACCCGACCCGATCCGCAATCGTCAGCCTGGCCGGCGTGCCGGTTGGTGATGTCGGGGAGGTGGACCCGGGCGTGCTGGGCGCCTCCGAGGTGCACGAGCGCGTCGCCTGGGTGCGTCTCGATCTTGGCGTGCTGCTGGCGCTGCCCCATCCTCCCGCCCAGGCCCAACCCGTCAGCCACTTCCCGGCGGCGGTGATGGACCTTGCCTTCGTCGTCGATGCCGAGGTCCCGGCAGCGGTCCTGCGCCGGGCCTTGGCCGTGGCCGGCGGCGACCTGCTGGAACGCCTCAGCCTGTTCGACGAGTTTCGGGGTGGGTCGATCGGCGAATCCAAGAAGTCGCTGGCGTTTTCGGTGGTGCTGCGGGCGCAGGATCACACCCTCGGCGATGACGAGGTGACCGTTGCGAGGGCAGCGCTGCTTTCGGCGGCCGAATCCCTCGGTGCCGTGCTCCGCTCCTGATTCGGGGCCACGCCCACGCCTGACACGGACCGCCCACAAGCAGCGGTCGGTGCGGATGCCGAGGGCTCAGGCCTTGCCGTGATTGCGGCGACGGATCGCACCAAAGACAACCAGGTTGATCAGGTGGGTCACGCCGACGATGAGCAGCAGCAGAGCCACCCGGCTGATCAGTACCCGAATGGCCGCCTCGCCGCCTGACGGTATGCCGATGCCCACCATCAACATGGCCAAGGCCAAGGTGAACAGGGCCGAGCCCACCAGCATCATCTGGTTGACCGACCTGGCCTGGTCAGGATCCGGGAAAACGTCCTCAAGATAGGTCTGACCGCTCTCTCGCATCAAAGGGCCCAGTGCGGCCAGCAGCGCAATGGCCACCCCCAGGTAGACCACGGCCGAGATCACCAGCGAACCCATGCTCACGCCTCCTTGTTCGGGACGATCGGGGCCACCGCGGTTGGACCGTGCCCGACCGGTTCGTCGACGGCCGGACCGTCGGTGTCCGCTCGCTCCTCGGCGATGCGACGGCCGAGGTACCAGTAGGCACCGAGGTTGACGAAGAAGGCCGCTCCGACGAGTGCCAGCAGGCCCGCCAATCGGATGAACAACGACATGACGGCCTCTTCGGAGGTGTCAGCCGACCCGATCCCCATCAGGAACAAGGCAAGTGACATCGTGATCAGCGAGAGCCCGGTGACCAGCAGACGGTTGACCGCTTCGGCGCGTTCCTCCGTGCTGAACACGTGCGTCAGGTACTCCTTGCCGGACCGCTGCCACTGGGGGATCACGGCGATCACCAGGGCGAACGCGATCACCAGGTAGATGAACGTGGTCACGACGACGGCGTTCATTGCGCGTCGGCCATCAGAACGGCAGATATTTCTGAAGTCGCAACGCGGCGCTGAGCCGCTCGGCGTACTCCTTTGGGTGGCTGGGGCGCTGCACCAGATCAAGCAGGTGTGAGCGGGTGGAGATGTTCTGAGACTCGGTGTACTTCAGCAGCCCGACCGCGCCGTGGCGCCGCCCAACGCCGGACACCCCAACACCGCCCATCGGTGCGTCAAGGCTGGACCATGCCGCCGCGTAGCCGTCGTTGACGTTGACGGTGCCGGCCTGCAGACGGCGCGCGATGGCCCGACCGCGTGAGGCGTTGTTGCACAGGACGCTGGCGTTGAGCCCGTACTCGGTGTCGTTGGCGGCGGCGACGGCCTCGTCGACGTTGGCCACCGGATAGATCGACACCAGCGGGCCGAAGGTCTCCCCCCGGTACACGTCGGCGTTCTCCGGCACGTCGACGAGGATGGTCGGCTCGTGAAACCAGGGCGCCAGATCGGGTCGGGCGTTGCCGCCGCTGAGTACCCGGGCGCCCTTGGCGACGGCGTCGGTCACGTGTTCGCGCATCTTGTCCAGTTGGTCCTGTGAAGCCAGCGGCCCCATCTCGGGCCCGTAGCCCACCTCGGCGCCCAGGCGAAGCGCAGCGGTGGCCTCGGCAAAGGCGTCCATGAACCGGGCCGCCACCTCCTGCAGGACGTAGATGCGTTCGATCGAGATGCAGAGCTGGCCTGAGTTGGCGAAGCAGGCGATCGTGGCCAACCTGGCGGCCCGCTCGATGTCGATGTCGTCGGTGATGACCATGGCGTTTTTGCCGCCAAGCTCGGCCGAGAAGTCCACCAAACGGGCGGCGGACTGCTGGGCGATCTTGGCGCCGGTCTCGCTCGAGCCGGTGAACATCACGTAGTCGGCCCCTTCGATGATGGCGGTGCCCACCACACGACCCTGCCCGGTGACCACGCGCATCAGGCCCTTGGGTAGGCCGGCCTGCTCCAGCAGTTCCACGGCACGCAGCGCGGTGTAGGGGGTCTGGCTGTCGGGCTTGATCACCACGCCGTTGCCCGCCATCAACGCAGCGATGGCATCGCCCACGGCCAGCGACAGCGGGTAGTTCCAAGGCGAGATGATGCCGACGACGCCCTTGGGCACCCGGCGCTCGATCGTGGTGATCAGCCCGGGGAAGGCACTGGCCCGCTTCGTCTCGGCCAGCAGCCTGGGGCCCTTTTTGGCGTAATAGCGGGCGGTGATGGTGGTGTCGGCCACCTCCTCGAACGCCCAGGCTCGGCTCTTGCCGTTCTCGAGCTGGATCAGGTCACACAGCTCTTCGCGATGGTCCAACACCAGGTCGGCATAGTCGGCCAGAATCGCTGCCCGCTCCTTGGTGGAGGTCTCGGCCCACATGCGCTGGGCGCGGCGGGCACCGGCGAGCGCCGCGGTCACGTCGTCGACGGTGCCGATCGGCATCAGGCCCAACGCCGAACCGTCGATCGGTGACATCACGGTGTGCTGGGGTCGATCGTCGTCCAGCAGATCCACGCGTCGGGCCAGACGATTCAGCTCGGGCCGCTCGGGTGCCGAACCCTGACGGGCGCCTGTGGTGGGCGTCGGGCCCTTTGGGGTCGTCGTGCCGGCAGTGTGTGGTTCGGTCGTCGTCATGGCCGGCAGGTTACAGCGGAGCCCGGTATTCGACCTCAGCCCGGACGAACCGTCCGGTCAGGGCATGAGGCCGACGGTGGGGAGTCCGGCGACTTCGCGAAGCCCAAGCATCAGGTTGGCGTTCTGGATGGCCTGGCCGGATGCTCCCTTCACCAGGTTGTCGAGCGCCGAGATCACCACCAACCAGCCGGTCCGGGGGTCGACCCGGGCGGTGAGGTGCACCGTGTTGGCACCAAGGGTGGCCTTGGTCGAGGGGCCGGCCTCGGAGACCACGACGAACGGCTCGTCAGCGTAGGTTTCGTGCAGCAGGTCAAGCGCCTTGGCGGTGGTGAGGTCGTCGGTGGGCCGCGCATAGCTGGTGGCCAGGATGCCTCGGTTCATCGGTGCGAGGTGCGGGGTGAACAGCACCTGGGCGCCGGTGGTCAACTCCATCTCGGCGGTGTGGCGATGGTCGAGCAGGCCGTAGGCGGTGAAATTCTCGTCGACAGTGCAGAACGTGGTGTTGGGCTTTGGAGGACGACCGGCACCCGACACGCCGGAGGCCGCATCGACGATGATGCCGGTCAGCTCCACCAGACCGGCGCTCGTGAACGGCACCAGCCCCAGCGAGGGGCCGGTCGGATAACAGCCGGGATTGGCCACGAGCGACGCCTCCGACACCCGGTCACGACACAGCTCGGTCAGCCCGAAGACCGCCTGATCGAGCAGTTCGGGGGCGGTGTGCACGTCGCCGTACCACTGTTGATAGCCGGCGGCGCTGGGCAGTCGAAAGTCTGCGCCGAGGTCAACGACCTTGCCCGCCCGGGGCAACAGCTCGGCCATGAGTTCCATCGACGATCCGTGGGGGAGACCGCAGAACACCAACTCGACGTCGTCGGCCAGGCCGGGCTCGTAGGGCACGAATGCCACGTTGGCGTAGGCGGCGGCCAGCGACGGATACAGCTCGCCCACCGGCGTTCCCGCCTGGGATGCGCCGGTGGCGAAGGCGATCTCCAGGTTGGGATGACCGGCCAGCAGGCGCATCAATTCGGCGCCGGTGTACCCGGACGCCCCCACGATGCCCACGCGGACGGTCCGGTCGGTTGCGCCGGCCGGCCCGGTGCCCCGATGTGGAGCCTCGGACCCGTGCGTCGTGCCCGGGGTTTCGGAAGAGCTGGTCGTCATAGGAGGGCAGGGTACCAGCGTTACAAGTTTGTGCAATGCGTTGCATGAACTACTGGCTCTGGGTAGTGTCACGTGATGACCGAGCCCATGGCCACGGATCCCCGGCAACATGGCGGCGATCCGTCACCCGTCGGTGAAACCGCCCTCAACGATGACGAGGGGTCGAGCGACGCGTTGGGCGGTTTTCGGCGTGACGTTGACGTGCTGTTGCAGGCCTTGCCGTACATCCAACAGTTTCGGGGCGCCACGGTGGTGGTGAAGTTCGGCGGCAACGCCATGGTGGACGCTGCGCTGGCGAACGAGTTCGCACGAGACATCGTGTTGATGCATCAGGTTGGGCTCCGACCGGTGGTGGTGCATGGTGGCGGACCGCAGATCGGCGCATGGCTTGACCGCCTGGGGCTCACCTCCAGCTTTGTCGGCGGGCGTCGGGTGACCACCGCTGAGACGCTGGAGGTGGCGTCGATGGTGTTGGTCGGCAAGGTGAACCATGAGCTGGTTGCCTCGATCAACGCCCACCATCCGGTGGCGGTCGGGCTCTCGGGCTCGGCCGCACAGCTGCTTGAGCTGACGCCGGCGGCTGAGGAACTGGGGTTCGTCGGCCAGGTCACCAACGTGAAGCCCGAGCTGATCAAACGGCTGCTGGACGAGCAACTGGTGCCTGTGATCTCCACCATCGGCACCGCCGGAGGCCAGAGCTACAACGTGAACGCCGACGACGTGGCCGCCGCGGTGGCCGAGGCGCTGCGGGCCGAGCGGGACAAGCTGACCGCCGAGCTGGCGCAGGTGCAGGCCAGCCACCAGCAGATGCGCCAGGCCTACCAGCAGCGCGACCTGCCGCTGTATTTCCGGCTGAACCGGGAGATCCATGCAGCGATCAATGCCTGTGCGCGCAACCCGGTGCTGTCCGAAAATCTCGCCGGCCTGTCGCGGATGGCGCGAGACGCTCTCCCGGGCTGCGTCCAGATTGGCCTGCGCCATCGGGTTCGTGTAGCTGTTGTTGTCCGCCAGGGCGGAGTATTCATCCGGACCGGTCCCGCCGTCGTCCGGCATCCGCTGCAGCAGCAGCCCGAAGGCCGTCTGGTCGTTCGCCGCGAGCCACAGCCGGGTGGGAATCTGCTCCGATCGGATCATGTAGCGCTCCAGGACTTCGGCGACGGTATCGCCCTCGAACGGCACGATGCCCTGGTACGGGGACGTGATCGAGGCCCGCGCGCCGCCTTGCCCCGACGCAACCTGAGCCCGCTCGCGGCCGGAGGCCTTGTCCGGCACGAGCGTGACCGCGAACCGGCCGGCCTCGTTCCGGTTGCCCATGTCTGCCAGCGATGCGGACGCGAGTTTTCCGGCAAGAGACTCCGCGAATTGACAGTCCACCATAAGGACGGCGACCATTTTAATAATCCGCCGGACGGCAGCAACTGGGCGCTGCTATGCCTGTACTGCCATGATGATGAACACGGCACCTATGAACAGCGCGGACTGTATGCACAAGGCGCAACAACTACCACAACAACATCCACATTGGGTTACAACGCCTTTGAGGGATTACGTAACCTGCTGCCGCCCGAACCCAAAGATGACTGCAGTGACAACAGTGCGGTATGATGCTTGAATGAGTCCTACATTTGCTTTAAACATGTCGTCAGGATTATAAGGATGACAAGAATATTCATACGCAAGCTTTTCAAGGGATTCTGTTCTCTTGCCCTCACCATAATAACTTTTGCATTGATGATCGGTCTCTTTGAACTCTTCTTTTTCTTTATCGACAGGGATGAATATGTTATCAATTATCCCCAGACCCGAGAATCCCATCCCATTCTTGGAACAGCTAACATACCGGCTTACCGTTGCAGACATTGCATTCAAAAATATGACCAGTCTTTTGTCTTTAAGACCTACACCATCAAAGACGGCAACAGAGTTTCCGTTGGAAACGACGATTCAAAAGACAAATTTATCGCCCTGTTCGGGTGTTCTTATGCATTCGGCTGGGGCTGCAACGACGATGAGACTTTCTTGTCAAGAGTGGGACAATATCTTCCAGAATATAACCTGTATAACTTTGGCGTATCCGGAAGCTGTCTCTTATACACATCTGACGCTGCCGACGATCTACTCTGTGTAGATCTCGGTGGTTGCCGT
>ERZ1026810.204-NODE-204-length-43299-cov-7.090637_pt1 | contig 43299 bp, 38 predicted proteins | sample MGYA00520872_ERZ1026810 | MGnify/ENA primary metagenome ERZ1026810 (study PRJEB33270, sample SAMEA104284477) | anaerobic digester metagenome | biome: Anaerobic digester microbiome; feature: mesophilic sludge digester; material: Anaerobic digester biomass | place... | reverse complement strand
CGACACGCCCCAGACGCCCTACCAGCGCCTGATGGCTTCGGAAGATGTCACGGGGGAGGTAAAATCCTCCCTGAAGGAGCAGTTCGAGGCCCTGAACCTGGCGGACTTGAAGAAAGAGGTGGACCGGGCTCAAGACCAGGCTCAACAGGGCCTTTGCGAGCAAGAACAAGGGTCTCCCCGGAAAGGAGACCGATCCCGGTAAGGTCGCTTAGATTTCTTCGTGAGGCAACGAAGGACTTTCACTTAGGAAATCTCTGAAAAAGTTCTCTTGAAACGGGCCTTGACCTAGTTAAATATGGTTGTGACAGCCTTGGTTTGCCCATTCCAGTCTTCTGTTCGGCCATACCATTTTCCGGGGAGCTGATCCTGCATGAAGAGTCAGAAAAGCCTTACCAACGCCATGACCTTCGAGAAGTACAAAAAACCCACAAGGCGGGAGCAGTTTCTGGCCGAGATGGAACAGGTCGGCCCCTGGAAGGAAATCTGCGCCCTCGTAGAACCCTACTATCCCAAGTCGGGAAGGGGCTGATCTCCCCTAGGACCGGAACGGATGCTTCGGATCCATTTCCTGCAGAGTTCACTTCAACTTCAGCGACCCCGGAGCCGAAGAAGCGCTCTACGATATGGAATCCATGGGTTGGCTTGTTGACATAGACCTCGGCAACGAGGGGAGTCCCGGACGAAAGGACGATCTGCAAGTTCCGCCACCTTCTCGAGGCCCATGACCTTGGCGGGAGGATCTTCAGGGGGGTCAACGCCCATCTTGAATCCTGAGGGATGAGACTCTCCGAGGGTACCATCGTCGACGCCACCATCATCAATGCCCCGTCTTCGACGAAGAACGCGGATAACACGAACAGAAGGTCCACCAGAAACAGGAAGCTCACGGAAGAGGAAAAGGATGCTTTCCAGGACCCGCGTCAGGGTAGAACACGTCTTCGGTGTGGTCAAGAACATATTCGGATACAGGAAGGTTCGCTACAAGGGTCTTGCGAAGAACACCAACGGCATCCATGTTCTTTTTGCATTGTCGGACCCTTACATGGTAAGGAGGGAACTGCTCTCGCTCCCGGCAGGGGAGTAGTGTCCCTGGATATAGGGGAAAAGGCCAGAAAAGGAAGCAAAAGGGGCGACACAACCCTCCGAAGGCCTCGAAATGATCTTCAAAAGGCCAGAAGAGCCTGGCTTATCCACAGGAAACGGAATCGGCTATCAAGGTCCTGTTGTTGCAACTATCAAGCTCTTTTGTTCAGAGGTTTCTAGAACAACAATTTTATATTAATAATTTAATCAAGGGAGGCAGGATTACGAAAACCGTTAGAAGTCTAATAAGGTGAAGAAGGCTCACTTTGATAGGGTCAGCTCCCAGGTCTTCCGAAATCGATGCTAGCTGGGTTAAACCCCCTGGGCACGTGGCTAGAAGACAGGTTATGAGGTTCCAATGGGTGCGGCTTTTTACGATAAAGGCCAATATGATACCCCAACCCAACATGGCTGTCGTCGTACCTAATATAGTAAAAAACATTTTCGCTAAGATTGACAATGTTCCTGGGGTTGCGTAAAGACCTATTGTGGTCCCGAGTCCCATTTGACCTACCTGTCTAAGGATGAGAGGAGGCATGCGGACTGGGAACCCCAAAATGGTTGCTATCGCGGTAAAGGTTAAAGATCCTACAAAACCACCGACAGGGACTCCAATTGCGTCGAAAAGGACGCCGCCTATTGTTGCAAGAATAAGTGCATAAACCTCTTTCGCATAATCAAAAGTCAGTCTCTTGAAGAGGAAAGGTTTTTTAGTGGAACAGGCTTCATGCAATAGTGGTATTTCGCGAGGTTCGGGCATACTTCTCTCAATACGCTTTGAAATTATCGGAATGGCGATAAGCGCAGAAGAGAGCCTGAAGAATTGCATAAGCGCCACCAAAGCGGCATCAGCATCGAGGCTCAATGCTAGCATGCTCATTTCTGCGACACCTCCCGGGACTGTGCCCAAAATCGATGTTGGAAGTCCCAAATGAAACCACCTGTTCACAATCCATCCAAGACCAAAAGGAAAACCTAACCACCAAAGTCCAGCAAAAAGAGCTACGTCGAAGATTCTCTTTAATTCTCTACCTGCATGGTGGCTAAAACGGAGGCCAATGAACATCCCTAGAATCACTTGGAAAATAAGGCGCGACCCCACTGGAGGTGACAAAATAACCCAACCTTTGATGGCAAAAAGGGCAGCTGAGGTCATAGCCCCGACCATAGCTGATGCAGGGATTCGGAAAAGTCGAAAGATAAGCCATCCAGGAATTCCAATAAGAAAAAGGGAGAGAATATCAACTATCCAGCTCATTATTATCCCCAAACTTAATGATTAAGGAAGTCTACCTTTTTTCTTGAGGAAACATTCAGAAAAAGGTGATTACTTTTCGGTCTTTTGCTCAATTAATTCCTCTGAGTTCCGCAAAAGGCTGGTCAGATAAAACTGGTGATCAGTCGCCCCATATGAGCAAAGTTGAATCGTTTGAGAATCTTTGAAAAAAGAACAAAGGCCTTGGTATGATCCGCCTTCAGGACCCGCGCAATCACCGCCCGGTCCTTTACAGGCCCGCCGCCCCGCTTCAACAGCACCTGGATGTTCTGTACGGCGCAGACCAGGTATTCCTGGATACTCATCCTCCATAGCCTCCTCCAGCGGGCGCGGTCATAGCCGTAACGCTTGCCCCTGGCGAAGGAGCGCTCCATGAGGTGCTGCCTCTTCTTTATGTCCTTCTTCGAAGCTCCGCTTCGGCTTTCCTCCAGCATCACGTCCAGGTCTTCCTGCCGGCAGTGCCGCTTCACGGTCCTGCCCGCTTTGTTGGTGGTGCAGCCGGACCGGAGGGGGCAGGCCTCGCAGTCGGCCCTGGAAGCCCCGTAGTCGATGCTGCCCCGGCCCCGGTGAAGGCTCTTGGGTTTCAGTTCCTTCCCCGCCGGGCAGAGGTAGATGTCCCTTTCACGGTCGTACCGGAAGTGGGCCTCGGTGAATATGCCTCGCTTCTCTTCCCGGACCGACGCGGACCGGCAAAGGTCCGGCATGTGCGCCTTTATCCCCTGGTCGTAAAGGGACAGGAAATTGTCTATCGTGCCGTACTTGCTGTCGGCTACCACCGTGGAGGCCGGCTTGCCCGTCGTCTTGCGGTGCCTTTGAAGCAGTTCTTCCAGCATGTGACCCTCGCTTACGTCACCGGGGGTGACGACCGTGGCGGTGATGATCTCGTGGGCTTCATCGACCGATCGGTGGACCTGGTAGAAGAGGTCCGGCTTGCCCCTGCCCACTATGGCCGCGTCGGGGTCCGTGCTGGATATGTACCGGTCGTTGACCTTGCGGTATCTGCCGCTGCGGGAGGGCCTTCCTTCGCCACCGCCTCCCCCGTATCCGCTGTCATCATCGCTCCCTTCGCTCTTTTCACCCTCTTCATTCTCTTCGTTATCTTCGTTCTCTTCGCTCCCGTAACCCCTTTGCCGCTCTGCGAGCCGGGCTTCAAGTTCCCTGTAATTCTTCTTGAGCTGGTGCTTCAGGGACTGGGTGTCTATTACGGAGTTGTTCGACGCATCGGCCTCGACAAGGCTGGAGTCGACAAAGATCTTGCCGCCGTCCACCAACCCCGCCTCAACGCACTGGATAACTATCCGCTCGAAGAAGTTCCTGAACACTTCCGCACCCCAGCGCTTACGAGCCTTGGAGAGGATGCTGTGGTCGGGGATCTTCGTGTCGAGGTCGTAACCCAGGAACCAGAGCCAGTCCAGCCTCTCCGGAAGGGTGGCCATGAGCTCACGCTCGGACCGGACGTTGTAAAAGACCAAAAGGAGCATCAGCTTCAGTATCACCGGGGGAGGAACCGATACGTTGCCCCTCGTCCCGTATTTGTCCGCCACTTCGCGGTAGATGAAGTCAAAGTCCACCCTCGCCGCTATCTTCCGGAGCGGGTGGTCCCTGCGGACCCTTTCAGCGATGCTTATGTTGGTGTAAAAGAATTTGCCGCCGTCGGGCTCCTGAATACCCATCATGTAGAGCACCCCCTCGCGCTGCCTACACTTATTTTAAGGGTATTCAGGTACTTCCACCTCAAGAAACGCTATTTGGGCAACAGGCCGTACACTTTTGACTAAATTGTGGAATTGGACGGAAAAAGGTAGGCGGTTCCGGTCCCGGGAAGCGATCCTGGGGTAGACTGGTCCTGCCGGGATGTAATAATACTGGGGAAGAGGGAGCCCGAAGGGACGAAAGGCGCGGAAGATAGTGAATAAATCCGCTAAGTCAAAAGTGTAGACCTGACCCCGACTGGGAGGGATGAGGTTGGTGGCGGTGCTGCTGGCGAACCTGGTGAGGTTCGCCGTTCCGGTCGGTTTTTTAGCCTGGTCGTTGAAGGACCCCGCCGTGGCGGGTTATGTGTTCGCGGCCGCGGCGGCGGTCTTCGCGGGCTACCTTTTTTTCGCGGACCGGACCGGGAGGCCTGAGCCGGACCCCACCGCCTGGGGCCTGGAAGAAATCGAGGTCCTGCGAAAGTACCACCTCGCGATTAAGTACCCCCTTGGGTCAAAGCGCTTTTCCTTTTTCCTGAACGGGTTCCGGTGGTCCTGCCTCGCCTGGGTGTCCTGGCTGCTGTGGAACCGTCTCTGGGCCCCCTCCGCCTTCCTCGCGGCCTACTTTTTCCTGACGGCGGCCCTGTCGTCGCGTCTCGACCCGTATTACTACCTGACCGACGGGGCGAACCGGGGGCGGCCCGGATCCGCCGAGGAGCTGGCCACCCTGCAAAGGGTCAGGAAAAAATTGCTTCAAGGTACAGTATGAAGGGAGCCGGCGCCCCGGCATGACGGGCGATCATCGATCCGCGGGAGGGAGAACGAGGCGATGCGGGAGTTCGTGATAGACAAGAAGATCTTCATCCTTTTCCCCCAGGCCCGGGTCTGCGGGCTGGTCATCGAGGATATGGACAACGACGTCCCCTGGAACGGGGCGGGGATATTGGAGCTGGCCTGCCGGGAAGCCGCCGTTCGGCTCGGGGAAGTGCCCTTCGGCAAGAGTCCCTATTTCATCCCCTGGCGGGAGGCTTACCGGGCCTTCGGGGCCCCGAAGGGTTATCGCTCTTCCGTGGAGGGGCTCGCGAAAAGGGCCGTGAAGGACAGTTGTCCCCCGTCGATAAATCCCCTGGTGGACCTTTACAACGTGACGTCCCTCAAGTACCTCTTCCCCTGCGGGGCGGAGGACCTGGACGCGGTCGTGGGCGACATCCGCCTGGCGGGGGCCCGGGGCGGCGAGCACTTTTTGCCCCTCGGCGCCGAGGAAGAGGACCCTCCTCGGGAGGGCGAGTTCGCCTACATGGACGACGCGGGGGCCATCTGCCGATGCTGGAACTGGCGTGAGGCCGACAGGACGAAGCTCACCCGCGGCACGAAGCGGGCGCTGCTTTGCATGGAAAGCCTCTCCCCCGAGAGGGATGAGGAGCTGCGGAAGGCCCTCGGCTTCATCAATGGAGCGGTTCGGGAAAACCTGGGGGCTAGGACCGCGACTTTTTGGCTCGACGCCGACCACAGGCGGGTCAACCTGCCGGAATGAGAGAGCGGGCCGCCTCTAACCCAGGATGACCGGTTCTTTGCGGAGGGCCCCCGGGCTCAGCAGGGCGACGAGTTCTCCGATCTCCTCCAGGTGCGCCCTTATCCGCCCGGCAGGGACTGAAGGCACCCCGTAGATCGAAAAAAGGGCGCGGGTCGTTCCCGGGGTGATGTAGCTCCTGGCATCGGGCCCATAGATGATGCTCGAGAGGACGCCCTCCCGGTCCGAAAGGAACATATCGCCCTTCGGGAGGCTCCGGGGTCTCCCGCCCATGGCCCGGTAGGTTTCCCCGCCTCTGGAGACATCCAGGAGAAGGGGGAGGGACACCTTGTCCAGGTCATAGCCGGCCGTGAGAAAGCCGTTCCCCAGTTCCGCCATGAAGGCGGCGGCCACGAGGGGCGACGGCGACGAGAGGGGTTTCCCCTTGAGGGCTACCGTCTCCACCTGGTGGAGCACCGGGTAGCCCTGGCCAAATTTACGGAAGTACCTTTCGTAGGCCTGGAAAGGGTCCTCCCGGGAGATGTCCTTCCGGGTTTTTCCCCGGTGCCGACGGCGGAGTTCCTCTTCCAACGCCGCTTTTTTTTCTTCGAAGGCCGGGTTTCCCGGGTCGTTCAGGATGCCCTCGATGACCATAAAACCGAAAAAGGTCCCCGGGTAATTCGTTCCAAAAGCCGCGGACGCAGTGATCATGGTGTTACGCTCCCCTTTCTCGCCGGCCTTGCCAGGGGCGTCCATGACGCGGGCCGGGCCCTTATTATTACCCTTCTCAGCGAGAAAATGAAATGGCGCCCGGTCCTTTCCGCCCATGGTGCGGGTTCTTCTCCTGTTGCCTCATACAAGGGTCCAAGTGAAAGCCCTTCGCTTCTTCACGAAGAGATCCGAGCGACCTTACCAGGTTCGGCCTCCTTCCTTGTCATTTGTCCCCGCCGGCTGTAAAATCTCCCCATGCTATGTCAACCAGATAAATTATAGGTTGACAATGGAGGTGGATTGTGCGCTTCCCCGTCAGGACCATGACCCTGTCGGCTCTCTTCGCGGTCCTGACCGCGGTGGGGGCCTTCATCAGGATACCCTTCCCTCCCGTGCCTATCACGCTGCAGACCCTCTTCGTGTTCCTGTCGGGCACGCTCCTCGGGTCGCGGGCCGGGGCCCTGGCCCAGGCCCTCTACCTCGGCATGGGGATGGTGGGCCTTCCCGTTTTCTCAGGCGGCGGGGGGCCCCAGTACATCCTGCACCCCACCTTCGGATACTTGCTGGGCTTCATTGCCGGCGCCTGGGTCATCGGCTTCATATCGGAAAGGTCGGAGAAACCCTCCTTCTTGCTGTACCTTGCGGCGTGCCTCGCCGGTACGGTGGTGATCTACGCCGCGGGAGGCTTCGTGCTCTTCCTGAACCTCAACTACCTCGCAGGCAAGGAGGCGACCCTGGGGCAGGTTTTGGAGTACGGCGTGATTCCTTTCATCGCCGGTGATATCCTCAAGATGGCCGGCACCGCAGCCCTGGCTTCGAGGGTCGGGGCGAGGCTGAGGCCGGCCGTGAGGGACGAAGGCGACCGGCGGTAGCCTCACCCCGGGGTGGTAGCGCCTTCCCGAGGCGTTACAATGGGAGGGTCGGGGAAATCCGAGACCATCTCCCGGGGGGGTTCGCGGTGGGACAAGGTAGCGCCATGGCAAGGCACAAGATCCTCATCCTCATGATCATCCTCTACGCTGTATGGGGTTCCGTTTTTCTGGCCAACCGTTTTTGCCTTGAAAGTTTCCCGCCCTTCATGCTCAACGCCTTCAGATTCCTGCCGGCGGGGATCTTTCTTTATGTCTTCCTCCGCCTGAAGGGCGACGAGGGCCTGGGCCTCCGGGGGTGGATCGATTCCTTCATCGTGGGGGCCATGCTGTTCCTGGGCGGCACCGGGCTTCTCTGCGTAGGGCAGCAGTGGGTGGCCTCCGGACTTTCGGCTACGCTGCTGGCCAGCACCCCCCTGTGGACGGTGCTCTTCGCGGGCATCTGGGACAAGATGCCCCTTCCCATGGAGTGGGTCGGCCTCGGGATAGGGATCGTCGGCGTGGCCCTTCTCAACTTCGACAAGGGCATCAGCGGCAACCCCATGGGCGCCGTGGTGATCCTCGCGGCCTCGGTCATCTGGTCCCTCGGGTCGGTCCTCAACAACCGCTTCAAAAGCCTTGATAAACCCATAGCCTCGGCCACGGAGATGATAGCGGGCGGGGTCCTCATGCTTGTCGTCTCCGCCCTGATCGGGGAGAAGGTCTCCTGGCCGCCGACGGCGAGGGCATCGATGGGCATATTCCACCTGGTGGTCTTTTCCTCGATCATAGGGTTCACCCTCTACCGTTACTTGCTCAGGACGGTGAGGCCGGCCCTGGCGACGAGTTACACCCTCGTCAACCCCATCACCGCCACGATGCTGGGGGCACTCTTCGCGGGGGAGTCTGTTTCGTTCATCTCGCTGGCCGCCATGGTGGTGATCCTATCGGGGGTGGCGCTCGTCTTCAGGGCCAGGAATATCTGAGAAGGGAGCGAGCGATATGGACCTGGACCTCATCGCTGAAAGAATCTCCGCCGGCGGCCTCGTCATCCTGTCGGGGGCGGGCATGAGCACGGCTTCGGGGCTTCCCGATTTCAGGGGCGCCGACGGTTTGTGGAGGCATAAGGACCCGCGACTCCTCGCCTCCGTCTCCGCTATGGAGAATAACCGCGACGAATTCGTGGAGTTCTACCGGCACAGGATCAGGATGCTCCAGGGCGTCGAGCCCAACCAGGGACACCGGGTGCTGGCGGATTGGGAGTCCAGGGGGCTCCTGAGGGGTGTCATCACCCAGAACGTCGACGGGCTTCACCAGGCGGCGGGTTCCAGGGAAGTCCATGAACTCCACGGTAACCTCAGGAAGGTCAGCTGCGGCCGTTGCCGGTCGACCTTCGACAGCGGCCTTTTTCTCGAGCGGGACGACTGCCCCGACTGCGGGGGTCCCCTGAGGCCCGGGGTGGTCCTTTTCGGGGAGATGCTCCCCGAAGGCCCCATGGAGGCCGCCGAAGACCTCTCCGGGGCGTCCTCCTCCTTCCTTGTCCTGGGTTCCTCCCTGGAGGTATCGCCGGCCAACGCCTACCCCATGCTGGCGAAGAGGGCGGGGGCAACATTTTTCATCATCAACATGACGCCTACCAGGCTGGACCCCATGGCCGACGCTGTGATCCACGCAGATATAGTGGCGACCCTGGAGGAGATAGGCAAAATCGTAAATCAAAGATCGTGAGCCGTGAACCAAAGGGCGAAAAACGTAAGGGGTCAACGGTGAAGGAAAAAAGAAAGCCAGGTCATTTCGTACCGCAGTTTTTCAGCGACGGGGCGAGTCCTTGTTGTAAGATCCGGCCTCAGCGAGTTGCAACCGGGCCCAGATCGTAAGGGAAAAAATACTCGGCTTATTACAGGGTATCCCGGTGATACAAGATCCGGCTTTTCCGATTCACGACCAACGATCCCCGATTCACGGTCCTTACTCCAGCCAGCGGTCCAGGTTCTGGAGGTAAAGCCTCCTCAGGTGCGATGAGACCGGCCCCGGCTTGCCGCCGCCGATGATCGTCCTTCCCACCCTGACGACGGGGAGGATCTCCTTCACGCTGCCGGTGATGAAGAACTCCTCGCAGAGGGGGAGTTCGACGGTCAAGGGGCACCTCTCCTCGACGGGGACGCCCGCTTCCCCGGCGACCTCGAGGGTCATCCCCCTCATGGTCCCGGGCAGGACCCTCTCCACGGGGGCGGTAAGGATCTTCCCCCCGAGGAGCATGAAGGCGTTGCTGTGGGACGATTCGGTAATTTCCCCTCCCGGGCAGTAGAGGACCTCCACCGCTTCGTGGTCCCCGGCGAGGGGGAGGAAGCTTTCCAGGTAGTTGACGCTTTTTATGCCGGCCAGGGGCCTCGACGAATCGTCGGGGTAAAGGGCGACGCCCTCCCGGTAATTCTCTTCGGGGAAGGGGACCAGGGGTTCGAAGAGTATGAAAAGGCGGGGCCTGGTGAAACCGCGTTCGCGGTCCAAGGTGTCGCCGCCGGTGATGTAGGGCCGGACGCTGACCTCGCCGCCGACTAGCCTGATGCCCTCCTTTATTATGGTCTTCATCTCCTCGATGGGTATGGGCATGGCGATCCTCGACCCGGCAGCGGAGGCGGCGAGCCTTTCCAGGTGGGGGGTGAGGGCCATGGGCCTCCCGCCGTAGGTCCTGATGGTCTCGAACACGGCGACACCCCTCTGGAAGGCGAAGTCGGAAAGGGGCAGCGAGGCCTCGCCGGATTGTACGAAGACACCGTCGGTGTAGCAGATGGCCATGAAGGTGGACCCCCCGGGGTTTTGTCTTTTGGGACGGGGAACAGTATACTCCATCCGGCCGGGTTTCAGGGATTGAAGAAGTGTATAATTCCCATGAACGGCCTAGAACCCCTTCAAAGGAGGCGGAGCTCGAAGCGATGAACCCGGAAATACTCGCTATCAACCCCGGCTCGACGAGCACCAAGATAGCCTGGTTCTCGGGCGAAGAGCGGCGATGGCAGGTTACGGTGGATCACGACCCGGCGGTGATATCCTCCTTCCCTAAGCTGGCGGACCAGTACCAATTCAGAATGGAGACCATCGAGGAGGCCGCCAGGGCCAATGGGAGCGACCTCAACGCCCTCGACGCCGTGGTCGGGCGGGGGGGGCTTCTCGAACCCATACCCGGCGGAACCTACAGAGTTGATGAGGACGTCCTGCGCGACCTCTGGCGGGGCAAGCCCTGGGAGCACGCCTCAAACCTTGGCGGGATCATCGCCGAGGCCATCGCCGAACCCAGGGGGATCCCCTCCTTCATCGTCGACCCCGTCGCCGTGGACGAACTGGACGACCTTTCCCGGCTGACGGGTTTGCCGGAATTGCCTAAGAGGTCCCTCGGGCACGCCCTCAATATCAAGGCGGCTGTAAGGATGGCCGCCAGGGACCTCGAGAGGCCCTGGGACGAGCTCGATTGCCTGGTCGCCCACCTGGGCGGGGGCATAACGGTCTGCGCCCACCGCCATGGGAGGATGGTGGACCTCAACAACGCCAACGAGTTCGGCCCCTTCTCCCCCGAGAGGGCGGGAGGCCTCCCCGCGGGGGACCTGGCCCGCCTCTGCTACAGCGGCGACTACACCATGGCAAGCCTTCGAAGGCGGCTCGTGGGCGAGGGCGGCCTGAAGGCCTACCTCGGCACGAGCGACATGAGGGAGGTCGACGCCAGGGTCGAGGCGGGGGAAGAGTGGGCCGGCCTGGTCTTCAGGGCCATGGCGCTCCAGGCGGCCAAGGAAATAGCCTCCTTCGCGGCGACCCTCTCCGGCGAGGTCGACGCCGTGATCCTCACCGGGGGCATCGCCCGCGACGTGGGCTTTGTCGAACTGGTCACATCGAGGGTCCAGTGGATAGCCCCGGTGCTGGTCTACCCGGGCGAGGACGAGATGAGGGCTCTCGCCCAGGGGGCCCTGAGGGTCCTCTCGGGCGAGGAAGAAGCCCTGGTCTATAGCGAGAACCTGACGGGGAGGGCATGAAGGGATGCCGTTTGAAACGCTCGATTTCCTGGTTGAACAAAGCCGGTCCGGCAAGGCCGTGGTCCTGGCGGTGGCTGCGCCCCACGGGGAGGATATCCTCGAGGCCGTCGCCGAGGCCCGGGAGAGGGGCGTCGCCTCGCCCATACTCTTCGGGGACAGGGCGAGGATAGAAAAGGTCGCCTCGGAGTTCTCCATTGATACCTCCTCCTGGGCGGTCGTGCAGGAGGCCGACGAGGGCAGGGCCGCGGAACTGGCAGTGAAGGCCGTTTCCTCGGGCGAGGCGGACCTGCTGATGAAGGGCAACGTCAAGACCGCCACCCTGCTGAAGGCCGTCTTGAACAAGGAATGGGGGCTCCGTTCCGGTTCCCTCCTCTCCCACGTCTTCCTCTTCCAGATCCCCAGGATGGGGAGGGTCTTCTGCCTTACCGACGGGGGCATGTCGATGTACCCCGACCTGGAGGCTAAGAAGGCGATAATCGAGAACGCCGTGGAATGCTACCACAAGCTCGGCGTCGAGTGCCCCAGGGTCGCGGCCCTGGCCGCCGTCGAGACGGTCAACCAGGACATGCCCTGCACCGTCGACGCGGCGGTGCTGACCCAGATGAACCGGAGGGGTCAGATAAAGGGGTGCCTCGTCGACGGTCCCCTCGCCCTCGACAACGCCGTGAGCGAAGAGGCCGCGAGGCACAAGGGCATCGTGTCCGAGGTGGCCGGGCGGGCCGACATCCTCCTGGTCCCCGACATCGAGGCCGGCAACCTCATGGGTAAGGTCATGCTCTACATGTCGGGCGGTAGGGGAGCCGGTGTAGTCGTCGGCGCCCGTAAGCCCATCGTGATGACCAGCCGCTTCGACAACGCCGAGACCAAGCTGCTCTCCATCGCCTTCGGGGCCGTGCTGTCGAAGGCGTAAGGCCGGGGGACGTTTTTCTCATCCCTCGTTCCTTGAACCATCGATCGTTTAATGTTAAATATATATCAGAAATAATAAATCAAGGAGGTTTCATCAATGAAAAGGATCACATCGCTGGTCGAGCTGCTCGCCTTTGCCAAGGAAGTGGGCCCCAAGAAAATAGCCGTGGCCCTCGCCGAGGACCCCGACGTCATGGAGGCCGTCGAAAACGCCCGCAAGGAGGGGGTGGCCGACGCCTTCCTGGTCGGTGATGCCGACAAGTTGAAGAAAGTTACCGACCCGATGGGCATAGACCTTTCGAACTACCAGGTGGTGGACGTAAAGGGCGGGCAGGGAGAGATAGGGATCGAGGCCGTCAAGCTGGTCTCCTCCGGCAAGGCCGATATCCTCATGAAGGGCATGATCTCCACGGCCAACTTTTTGAGGGGCGTCCTGAACAAGGAGGTCGGGCTCCGTAGCGGCGGGACCCTCTCCCATGTCTACCTCCACCAGGTGAAGGGTTACGACAGGGTCTTCTTCATCTGCGACCCGGCCTTCAATATAGCTCCCGACTTCCAGACGAAGGTCAACCTGATAAACAACACAGTCAACCTGGCCCACGCCTTCGGCATCGACACGCCCAAGGTGGCGGCCCTGGCCGCCGTCGAGGTGGTCAACCAGGATATGCCCTGCACCATCGACGCAGCGGCCCTGACCCAGATGAACCGCCGGGGGCAGATCAAGGGTTGCGTCATCGACGGCCCCCTGGCGCTGGACAACGCCATAAGCGAGGAGTCGGCCAAGCACAAGGGGATAGTCTCCGAGGTGGCAGGCAAGGCTGACATCCTCCACGTCCCCGATATTGAGGCGGGCAACATGCTGGCCAAGGCCATCGTGTATTTCGCCGATAACAAGACCGCCGGCCTGGTCCTCGGGGCGAAGGCCCCCGTGGTGCTCACCAGCAGGTCCGATTCGCCGGAGACGAAGCTTCTCTCGATAGCCTCGGCCGTCGTGCTGGCGGCTTACCAGAGCAAGTAGTACCTGCCGGGACCGAGGATGAAGCGCCCCGCCATTCTTGCCATCAACCCCGGCTCCACCAGCACCAAGGTGGCGCTCTTCAGGGGCCCGGAGGAGGTCTGGTCCGATACCCAGAGGTACGACGCGGGCCGGATCAGGGAGTTCCCCAGCATCCCCGCCCAGGAGCAGTTCAGGCTGGATGAGATCCACAGGGCGCTGGGGGAGAGGGGTACGAAGACAGCGGAACTCGACGCCGTGGTGGGGAGGGGAGGTCTTCTCCGCCCCATCCCCGGCGGGACCTACGAGGTCGGCGACGAGATGCTCGAGGACCTCAGGAGCTGCCGCTACGGCTCCCACGCGAGCAACCTGGGGGGACCTCTGGCGAAGAGGATAGCCGACGAGGCCGGCGGCCGCCCCGCCTTCATTGTCGACCCCGTCGTAGTGGATGAGCTCATCGAGGAGGTCCGCCTATCGGGGATCTCCGAGATCGAGAGGCGGTCCGTCTTCCACGCGCTGAACCAGAAGGCCGTCGCCCGGAGGGCCTCGAGTGAACTCGGCAAGCCCTACGATGAAGCCGACCTCATCGTGGCCCACATGGGGGGAGGCATATCCGTGGGGGCTCACCGCGGCGGGAGGGTCATCGATGTCAACAACGCCCTCGACGGCGAGGGACCCTTCGCCCCCGAGAGGGCGGGCTCCCTGCCGGCGGGGGAACTGGTCAGGTTTGTTTTCTCCACGGGCATAAAGCTCGAAGACCTGATGAAGAAAATGGTGGGTGGGGGAGGGCTGGTGGCCCACCTCGGCACCAACGACCTCCGGGAGGTCGAGAAAAGGATGGCCGGCGGCGATGAAAAGGCGCGGCTCGTCTTCGAGGCCATGGCCTACCAGGTCGCCCGCGAGATCTGCTGCCGGGCCGCCGTCCTCTCGGGAGAGGTGGACGCGGTGGTCCTGACCGGGGGGCTGGCCTTCAGCGAGGCCTTCGTCAAGGCGGTCTCGGGGAGGGTCTCCTTCATCGCACCGATCCTGCTCTTCCCCGGCGAGGACGAGATGAGAGCGCTGGCGGAGGGGGCCCTCAGGGTGATGGGCGGACAAGAGGAGGCCCGGGTGTACGCGAGGGCCTGAAAAAAATTACCAGGGGGCGGTCCATTCGCCCGGGGGAGGTTGTCATGACCGGCAGGGTTCGGATCAGGGACTCCTTGTCCTTCGGCTGGAGGACCTTCAGGCGGAATACCCTTTTCTTCATTGTCCTGTTGGTGATACTGGGCATCCCCCTGGCGATCCTCGGGGCCCTTCTGGGTGGGTTACCGCCGGGCGGGGCGGATCCTTCCAGGCTTTTGCTGGAGGTCGCCCTCTGGGCCCTCAGGTCCCTGGCCGCCATGGTCATCATCGTGGTCAGCCTCTCCTTCCTGGACAGGGGTGCCTTTGACATGGAGCGGTTGAAGCGGATGAAGCCCCTGTTCATCCCTTTCATAGTCGGGACCTTCCTTTTTTTCTCCCTCGTCAGCGTGGGGGTAGTCCTTCTTGTGTTACCCGGTGTCTACATAGCCATCCGGTTCCAGTTCACGCCCTACCTGATCATTGACGGGGGGATGGGGCCCATCGACGCCTTCAAAGCCGCCTGGGCGATGACCCGGGGCCTTGGGCTGGAACTTTTCCTTTTGCTGCTTTCCATTGTCGGTTTGAATATCCTTGGGGCCGTACCCCTCGGCCTCGGGCTGCTGATCACCGTGCCAGTGACCTTCCTGGCCCACGCCATGGTTTACCGGGACCTGGCCTCGTTGCCATGAACCTGCCCAAGGTAGTCTTATGGATCGTTATTATTTACGGGGTCTTTTGCGGGGGGATATTCCTGCTGCAGGACAAGATGATCTACCAGCCCTGGGGTGAGATCACCGCCACCCCCTCACGGATAGGCCTGGGTTTTGAAAACATCTCCTTCGAGGCCTCCGACGGGGTGCGCCTTCACGGCTGGTTCATCCCAGCGGCGGACCCCTCCGGACGAGCCCTTCTTTTTTTCCACGGCAACGCGGGCAACATCTCCCACAGGCTCGAGTCGATAATGATATTCCACGACCTGGGGTTCGATGTCCTCATCTTCGACTACCGGGGTTACGGCAAGAGCGAGGGGCGCCCCTCCGAGGAAGGCCTCTATCGGGACGGGAGGGCGGCCTTCGACTTCCTGGTGGAAAGGGGCTACACCCGTGATCGCGTGGTAGTCTTCGGAAGGTCCCTCGGGGGGGCCGTCGCGGCGCGGGTCTCGCTGGAGAAGTTCCCGGGGGCCCTGGTGCTGGAGTCGAGTTTTACTTCTCTTGCTGATATGGCGAAGAAAGTCGCCCGCTTCTTCCCGGTCCGCCGCCTCCTGAAAAGCGAGTACCCCACGGAGAGCATCCTTGGCGGCATCCGATGCCCGGTTCTGGTGGTCCACAGCCCGGACGACGAGATCATCCCCTTTTCCCAGGGGATGAAGCTTTACGAAGCGGTCACCGGGCCCAAGGCCTTCTTCGAGATAAAGGGCGACCACAACGGGGGCTTCATCCTGACCGGCGAGGCCTACCGGAAGGGGCTGAAAGAGTTCCTCTCCGGCATCGGCGGGGTGGAGAGATAGAAAACGGCCCGGACAGGTCGCCGGGCCGCTTCCCATGGAGAAGAAGGAGTTGGGTTGTTGCTACCAGCCCTTGAGGAGCGGCAGGATGGCTGCGGGCACTTTCCCTGACGCCGCGTCCTCGAGGGAGGCATCCATTATCCCCAGGGCTTCCTGGAGGAGTTCGTCGGGTATGTTGAGCGGCGGGGCCAGCCGCAGCACGTTGCCGTCCTTCCCGAAGGTGATCATTATGAGGCCCCTCTCCCAGGCGGCCCAGGATATCTTCATTGCCATGGCCTTGTCGGGCGTTCTCTTTTCCCTGTCCGATACCACCTCGACACCCATCAGCAGCCCCTTCTGCCGAATGTCACCGATGAAGGGGTACCGCTCGGCCCTCGACCTGAACCAGTCGGCGATGACCTGTCCCTTTTCCACCGCCGCGGCGGCGAGTCCTTCGTCACGCACGACCTTGATCATGGCCTCCGCCGAAGCGCAACTGACGGCATGGCCTGCGTGGGTGTAGGCGAACAGCGGCGCCGGGACAGCGTCGAGTATCTCGGCTCTGCCCACGACGGCCGAAATGGGGAGCCCGCCGCCCAGCGACTTGGCGGTGACGATGAGGTCGGGGACCACGCCGAAGTGTTCGATGGCCCACCAGCGCCCGCTGCGGCCCATACCGGTCTGGACCTCCTCGTCGATGAGCACGATCCCTTCCCTTTCCGTGACCTCCCTGAGCCGGGTCATGAATTCCCCCGGGGGGAAGATCATCCCCCCGTCACCCTGGGCTGGTTCGATCAGGACGGCCGCCACGTCGCCGCGATGCCTTTCCAGGAGTGCCGCGATGGACTCCATAGCCTTGCCTGAAAGGGCTGCGGGGTCGGCGTAGCCGTCGATCCCCCAGGAATTGCGGTAGGGATCGGGATACTCGGCGAAGATCACGTGGGGGTCGAGGCAGACATCCTTTTTGGCCTCGTCGCTGACGATGCCCGTCACCGAAAGGGCGGCCGTGGTCATGCCGTGGTAGGATTCCTTGAAGCTGAGGATCTGCCTGCGCCCGGTGAAGGCTCGGGCGGCCCTGATGGCGGCGTCGACGCCGTCGGACCCGGAGAAGCCGAAGACGGCCTTTTTGGGTGCGTCCCCTGGGGTCGTAGTGATCAGGAGTTCGGCGAGCCTTACCGGCCGGTCGTTGTAGAAATAGACCATCGTGTAATTCTGGAGACGTTCCACTTGCTCCTTGACGGCCTCGACCACCGCCGGGTGGCAGTGGCCCGCGTTGTAGGCGGCGGCACTGGTCAGGAAGTCGATATACCTGTTCCCGTCGGCGTCCCAGACGAGGGAGCCCTGGGCTTTTTCGATGGCCATGGGGAAGTATTTTATCGACACGGCCCGGGGTATCACCCTCTCTTCACCCTCGATGACGGCGCAGCTTTTTTCGATGTTCTTGCCGGTCAACCCGGCCAGGGATCTCCAATCCATCTGCGGGCATCCTCCCCTCGCCGCGGGATCAGGCGGATGCCTTCCCGCCCTTTTTGCTCATCTTGTACAGACCTATCGTGAAGAGGGCCACGCCGTGGAGCAGGAAAAAGCCCCAGCTGATGGTCCCGTAACCCTTGGCAATGAGGCCGATGAGGCCGAAGGAGGCCACGCCGAGGCCGATCAGGCCCATGACCCCCCCGAGGACGCCCCGGTTGGCCTTGGTCAGTTCCGAGTTCCTCCGGTCCACCATCCAGGAGTTGACCCGTTCGTTGACGGCGTGGATGAAGCCGACGGCCGTCTCGATCATCGTCCCGAAAAGGACCACCAGGAAGATCGGCAGCAGCCAGGGGGCGATCTGCGACAGGATGGTGTAGGCGGGCAGCTCCGCTTCGAGGATGCCGGGGTAGAAGCCCATCAGGACAAGGTAGAGGAAGAAACCGGGTAGGATCGTCAGGATCGACGTCAATATCCCCGAGATGATGGCCTCTCTCCTGGTCTCGATGTAATTGAGGGCGAAGAGAACGGCCGGGAGGGTACCCAGGTTATAAAAGGCATATTTGAAACCTCCCAGGGCCCAGCCTTCCCGGATGTCCCCGGAAGCCAGGTTCGCGCTTATCTGGCCTCCCACCTTGGAGAGCCCCACGAAGAGGAAGATCAGGAAGACCGCGTAGAGGACGAAGGACCACCACGAGAGGGCGACCTCGATGACGTAACTGCCGAAGAAGGTCAGCGTGACGACGCCCGCCAGGAAGAGGGCAGCACCCACCAGGGGCGGCAGCCCGAAGGCCTGCTTGAAGATGCTCCCCGAGGCGGCCCCGACGACGCCGAGAACAATAAGGAGGAGCACGAGGTAACACACTTCATAGAGCATCCAGCCGGGCCCGAGGAGTTCCTTGAAGAAACCCCGATAGTCGTATACCTTGAAGGTCCTGGCGAATTCGTAACTGGCGGCGTAGACGACGGCCCACAGGGTCGTAGTCACCAGCGCCATGCCGAGGATCCCGCCGAGACTGCCGAAATTCCCGAAGTACTCGACGAGTTCACGACCTGTGCCGTAACCCCCGGCGATGACGACGGACTGGGAAATAAGGCCGGGAAGGATGAACTTCTTGTAAAAGGAAGAACCCATCATTTTACTGAAAAACCCACGTTCGCTTTCTTGACCTCTCATTACACTCGACACCTCCTGTGTCTTGCTTTTCCCGTCTCTTGGGGCAGGTGCTTTCCGACTCCCCGACTCTTTTCGCTCCCCGCGGCGTCACCTCCTTAATGGAAAAAAGAAAGGGACCCCTTTTGAAGGGGTCCCTTTATCCCGGTTTGTTGCGGAAGAGTACGGCTCAACCGCGCCAGGAGGGGAACCCCAAGGCGGAAAGGAGAATAATAATGTTTATAAGTCGGCCGAAGGAGCCGTTCTCTACACCCACCGGGTTCCCTCCTTTAGAAAATATGCATTATGAAATGTGTTGCCTTCAGCGCACTCTATACCAGCGTCGTTCCCTTGTCAATAGCTCTAATCCAACTCATGCGACAGGCAAGGGAAGTCGGCGGAAAAAGCGGTACCGGGTCACCTCAGGGATCTCCCAAGGGTTTTCCCGTTATACACCTTGTGATCCACGACGACCTCGCCGCCCAGGATCACGTAATCGATACCCTCGGCCTGTTGACGGGGCTCCTTGTAGGTCGCGTTGTCGATGATCTCGAGGGGGTCGAAAACGACCAGGTCGGCGACCATCCCTTCCCTCAGAAAACCCCGGTCCTTAAGGCCGAACCGCTGGGCCGCGAAGCCCGTCATTTTCCAGATGGCTTTTTCCAGGGACATGAGACCCTCTTCCCTGACGTACTTGCCCAGGACGCGGGGGAAGGTTCCAAAGGAACGGGGGTGGGGCTTGCCCTTGGAAAGGACCCCGCTGAAAGAACTGGCGAACCCGTCGGAGCCCACCATGGAGAGCGGGTGGGCGAGGACCGTCGAGCAATCCTTCTCATCCATCATGAAGAGCGCGATGGTGGCCTTGCCCTCGGTCTCCAGGATCACGTCGAAGAGTGCCTCCTCCGGTGAGGTTCCTCTCCCGTCGGCGATCTCCGTGACGGTTTTCCCCTCGTAGGACGGTTCCTTCTCGCAGGAGCAGATGAGGATGTTCTCCCAGCCGCAGCCCTTCGCCAGGTTTTCCCAGCCCGGGATGACCCGGTCCAGTTCGTCGGCGATCTTCCGCCTGGACGCGGGGTCCTTCAGCCTCTCAAGCATGCGCCCGACGCCGCCCTCGTGGACCCACTTGGGGAGCAGGCTGCTTATGAGAGTGGACCCCGCCGTGTAGGGGTAGACATCGCAAGTGACGTCAATCCCCTCCGCCCGGGCGTCCTCCATCATCTGCAGCGATCGTGACACCAGCCCGTAATTCTGCCTACCCGATGACTTGTGATGAGAAATATGCACCGGGCAGCCGCTTCTCCTCCCAATCTCCAGGGCCTCCTCGACGGACTGCAGCAGTTCGGGGCCCTCGTTGCGCATGTGGGTCACGTAAAGGCCGCCGTGTTCCGCTACGACCTCGCAAAGTTCACTGAGTTCATCCGTATCTGAGTAACACCCGGGCGGGTAGATGAGCCCCGTCGAAAGCCCCAGGGAGCCCTCTTCCATGGTCTGGGCCAGGGCCCTCTTCATCTCGGCCATTTCTTGCCCGCTGGGCTTCCTGTCGGCGAAACCCATGGCGTATATCCGTAGGGTCCCGTGTCCGACCAGGGAGGCCACGTTGGTCGAGTTGCCCCTTTCATCGACGCTGTCGAACCAGTCCCCCAGGGACTTCCACTTCCAGGACAGGTTCACGTCCTGGGGGATGAAGGGGGCGAGGTATCGCTTGAGCTCCTCGATGGTCTCGGGCCTCACCGGGATGAGCGAGAGCCCGCAGTTGCCCGCGATCTCGGTGGTAACCCCTTGGGTGACCTTGCTCGCCGTGTCGTTGACCGAAGCGCAGACGAAATCGAGATGGGTGTGGGCGTCGATGAAGCCCGGCGAAAGGGCTTTCCCCTCGGCATCGATGACGGTGCGGGCCTCGGCGTTTTTCATTTTCCCGATCGAGGCGATCCTGCCGTCCTTGACGGCGAGGTCTCCCTTGAACCAGGGGCCGCCGCAACCGTCGTACAACTTCGCATTTTTCACCAGCAGATCATACATTCACGACTAACCTCCTTGCTTGAATGGCCTGGGCGATGGCTTCACCGTCCGGCTCAGGCCGGTACTTTTTTCGGGTATTCTCTCCCGAACCAAGTCATGATGATCCCCTTAGGCGTCTTCGGGGTCATGAGGCTGACGCCTACGGTCAGTGCCAGGGAGACCGCCAGCGAGACCATGATGGCGTTCATGCCGAAAGTGATGGGGAGGTACTTCCCCGCGCCTATGATGTAGGTCGCCATGCCTCCGGCCATCCCGGCGGCCGCTCCGTGCTCGTTGGTCCTCATCCAGTAAAGGCCGAGGATCAGTGGCCAGAAGAAGGCCGAGGCCAGCCCGCCGACGGCGAAGACCACTATCCACTCCAGGGCGTGCGGCGGGAACAGGGCGCCGAGGAAGATCGCGACGCAGATCGCCACGGTGGACCAGATCGTGACCTTCTTCAGCTTGGCCGGCTCAGCCTTGGGGTTGATATAGGCCTGGTAGGCGTCCTTCACGAGGGTCGAACTGATGACTATGACCATCGCCCCGATGGTCGACTGTATCGCTCCGGCTACACCCGCCAGGGTGACGCCCGCCAGCCAGGGCGGCAAAACCCTCATGGCCAGGGTGGGGATGGCGTGGTCCGGCACGGCGAGGTTCGGGAAGACGGCCTTCGTCATGTGCCCCATCCAGACCAGTGCGAAGGTCCAAAGGACCACGAAGATGGTGCCGATCACGATGGCCCGGTGCATGGCCTTTGTGTCCTTGTAGACGAGGCACCCCATGGCTCCGTGGGGCAGCCCGATCATCACGAGCCCGAAAACCACCCACATGGAGAACTGGTAACCGGGCGCCCAGGTCCAGGGGGTTACCAGCGCTGGGTTCATTTCCGCGATGCTCCTCACCGACGATTCCAGGGGGAGGAGGAACCGGAGCCCCCCGATGAAGAGCGCCAGCACCGCGGCGGTCATAACGAGCCCCTGGATCACGATCGCCGCTGAAACGCCCCTTATGCCCCCGAAGGCCGCGTAGAACAGCACCACCAGGGCGAAGATAGTGAGCCCGAGCCAGTAGGGCTGTCCCGTCATCGACTCGAAGAGGCGGGCGCCGCCGACGAACTGCGCCACGACATAACTGCCCAGGAAGATCACGATGCCTGCGACGCCGATCAGCCCCACCATCTTGTTGTGGTTGTACCGGTAGACGAAAAGATCAAGGTAGGACTGGGCGTTTATCCGGCGAGCTACGATGCCCACTTTTTTCCCGATCTCGCCGAGGATATAGAAATTCATAAAATTCTGGGCGAAAAGCACCATGACCCACGTCAAACCTACGCTGTACCCCAGGCCGGGGCCCCCAAGAAAAGTACCGGCGCTGCATAACCCCGCCGCGATCATGAGGGCGATGACCAGGGATCCCATACCCCGCCCGCCGGTATAGAACTCCTCCACGAACTTGTCCAGGGCGGTCTTGTCCATCCTACGCTTTGAGTAAAATCCCACCACGAGGAGGGCTATCGAATAAACGATGAAGGTTATGAGGATCACCGTACGGGTTGCTGAAGATAACTCCCATTCCATGCTATGTCACCTCTTCCTGCGGAAAGGGTTTTACCCTTTTTTCTCCCCGCCGGTTCCGGCGGTATCGGACAGTTCCATGTCCTGGAAAACGAAAAGGGAAAGGAAAATGACGATGAACGTAAAGACCACGGAGACGACTATTACGGCGAACCACCATTGCGGGAGCCCCAGGATGTACTTGTACTCCTCCACGGGGCCTTTCCCAAGTCCGTAGGCTACCGCAAGGGAAATGGCGGTAAAGGCCAGCCAGGTCGAAAAGGAAATGAACATTTCCTTCCGGCATTGGAGGAACCTCGGGTCCATCTCGATCTCGGCGAAATCGTAATCCCTGCTGTAATACTCCCGTTTCTCCAAAAGTACTCCCTCCTTTTTCTCTGCCCTCCAGTGCCTCTTGATGAGGGCGGTTCTCTCTATTCCCGGTCCCATCCCTCATGCTTTCCCTTGGTCATCACCTCCAAAAAATAGAGGGACCCCTTTTGGGGGTCCCTCTATCCCGGTTTTTCGCGGAAGGGTACAGTTCAACCGCGCCAGGAGGGGAACCCCAAGGCGTTAAGGAGAATAATAATGCTCATAAGTCGGCCGAAGCAGCCGTTCTCTACGCCCATCGGGTTCCCTCCTTCAGAAAATATGCATTATGAAAGGCTTGACGTTTCGGGAAGCCTATACCAATGTCCCGGCCTTGTCAAGGGGGCGAGTTGCCTCACCTAAAATCTAGACGAAAGTGATACGTTGCCTCACCTAAGAATCTATCCGAAGGGTATAGCATCTTCCTTCAAGGGGCATGACCCTGAAGGAATGGGGAAGGACGGGCGAGTCTTTCGATGGTTTCGGACACAAAGGGCCACTAAAATTCGGGATAAGCTAGGCCGCTCTCCTCCTACGGCCTAAAAATGGATTAACAGGTTAAACCAGAAGCTTAACAAGTCTATTGCAATTGGAGTCGATTTCTTGTAAGCAGAGAGATAGATTAGAGCAATGTTGTTAAGGTGATATCATGAGTCAATGAAAAACTATTACTTGGATCCTTTTTTGAGGCATCTTATTTCTTGTCGCTTCGGCTGTCAGGCTCTTATTTTCAGATCTCCTTACCGGTTGTTAGGAGTATTTCCTATTGAATAACGGCCCGCTTTTCGATCCGCACGATGGTTTCTGCGGGATTGTTTTCGAAGTACAGCGATTAAATCCGGAATGTGACTATTGAGGTTGGAGAAATAGTAACGAAGGCGAACATGGGTGACCGAAAAGGAAGTTAATTTTTTTGCAAACCCCAAATGGTGACTTGCGGAGTGGTCCCACAATGAATCATGAACCTCTTGGAGACTGCGGTGCGGCACGAACACTAAATGATCGAAGCGTTTGATGATGACCTGATCCTCGAATATGATTACAATTAAAGAGGTTTTTGTGCTCAAAAAACCAAGGGAGGACCGGTTATGCCCTTAATGCAGGTCTGGAGAAGTGACCCAGAATCGGTCTTACAAATGTCGATAGCGCAGTTGGTCGCTATCGCAGGTGATGGAAGGCCAGCAGACGGATCGGACTGTCAAGAGGAATTGCATTCGTACTTAAATGAAGCTTCCACTGACAGCCTGGCTGAATATGCTTCCTCTTGCCTTGATAACCCTTTCGTAGGAAGCGGCTTTGTCCTTCAGGATATTGTTAATGAACTGGGTAGAAGGCTCGACTATTCGGTTGAAAATGGGAAATACAGGGGGATGCGTAATGCAATTGGCTATGACGGTCTTTGGAAAGAAGGGGGAGGAGATTATTCCCTTGTCGTTGAGGTAAAGACAACCGATGCTTATCGAGTGGAGATAGACAGGGTTGCCGGATACCGGGAAAGCCTGATACGAGGGAATATAATTCCAAGAAATTCATCCGTTTTGATCGTTGTGGGTCGTACCGATACCGGGGAACTGGAAGCCCAAGTTAGAGGTTCAAGACATGCGTGGGACATGAGGATCATTGGCGTCCGATCCCTCATTCAACTGGTTAGAGTGAAAGAATCGGCAGACAATGAAGAAACGATTCAGAAGATCAAGACGCTCTTGAGGCCTGTTGAATATACAAGGCTCGATAGTCTAGTAGATGTCGTGTTTGCTACCGCAAAGGATATAGAAGGATCCGATGAGGACTTCGCGGAAGAAAGGGTTGAAAACGGGGGAAAAACTATTAAGCAAGAAAGGACTCCCAAGGCGGTGATCTCAGCTGTAAGGGACTCTATTATAAAATCTTTATCCGAAAGATTTAACACACCGCTTCTTAGGAAGACCAGAGCTCTGTTCAGTTCCCCCGACGGCAAGACAAGGGTCGCCAGTACTGTTTCAAAACGTTATGAAGGTGGGAAATATTGGTATGCTTATCACCAAGGATGGGATCGGTTTTTAAAAGAGGGCGATGCCGCATACCTAGCCTTGGGATGTGTGGATCAGATTTTCGCTTTTTTGTTACCCCGTGGAGTTATTACTAACGTTTTAGATAACCTATATTTTACCGAAAAAGAAGGCGTGAAACTTTATTGGCACCTCAGAATTACAGAACCAAAACCGAATGTTTTCTTCCTTCAAGTTCCAACACCCGGAGTTGAAGATATCTCGCTGGAGGAATTTATTATTCCTTTGAAAGACAGATAATAGAATAAAAGAGTTTTTGTAAAAGACCTGGTTTTCCTATTCAGATCTGATAAATGTAATGTTTACATGTAGCATCGGCTTTAGACCTAAATCTCTAAGGGGACAGGGTTCCTCCTCTTGGAGTCGATTCCAAGGCGCGCTATTTTTTGACCAAGATTTCAGTCGTGGGCCAGCAAAAACTCTTTTGAAGTGAATATTTATAAGAAATAAATGCCAAAGCCTACCTTTATAGCGTGATTCGTATAACCGTCTGGTTGTAATTCGATGACAACGAGCGCAGCACAACCGGTGTCGAAAGAGAAGCGGCCCGGGCAAGTCGCCGGGCCGCTTCCGTTGCCTGGATTACCATCGTTGTCACCAACACCCATATGATGGATCTAAATTTACATCCAGATTCCCGCACATGGATACAATCTTGAGGTGAAGTCTTGTAAACGGATATGGCATTCTTTGTTCAGGAAGAACCTGGACGGGGGTGCCGGCCGTGGCGAAGCTAAAGGAGCATCACATCATGTGCGCGGAAGAACTTGCAAACCACAAAAGCATCAGGGATATAGCGTCCACCTTTGGCGTGGACGAAAGCACCTTGAGATACAGGCTCGAACGGCATCGGACAGGAGCCGTGGATGGCAGATCGCTCCAGGAGGAAGCGTGCGCTCCCTTCCGACCCCTTGTCCTCGAGTGGATACAGGAGCAGGAAGGGCAGGAGCGGCCGGAATCCGTTCAGGCATTGTATGAGAGACTCTGCGCGGACCACGGGTACACGGGGAGCTATATGAGTGTCTACAGGTTCGTCAAAAGGAGGCGCAAGGCCCCTTTCCCTGCCCCCTTCCGCCGGGTGGAGACCAAGCCGGGGGCGCAGGCTCAGGCCGACTGGCTTCAAAAGAAGATCTATATCCATGAACTTGGCGGAGAGACAAAAATCTCGGCATTCATAATGACCCTGTCCCACTCCCGGATGTGGTCCGTCGTCTGGAGCCGGAGCGAAAACATGCTCACCTGGCTTGCCTGCCACAACAGGGCCTTCGAATTCCTGGGAGGTGTCCCGTCCACGGTAAGGATAGACAACCTCAAAACGGGAGTAGCCTGGGGCTGCGGAGCCTGGGCGAAGCTCAACGAAGGGTACGCCTCCTACGCGAGGCAGATGGATTTCGCCATAGACCCCCATAGGGTCAAGACGCCCAGGGATAAGGGCAAGGCGGAACGTAGGGTCCAGGATGTGAAGACGCTCCAGGTTACGGAGAAGGACCGGTTCGAGGATATGGAGGACCTGCAGGAGACCAGCACCCTCCGCATCCTTGCCAGATCACGGAAGTTATTATGCCCTGTCACGGGTAAAAGCATCTACGACAGCTGGGACCTTGAAAAGCAGCATCTAAAGCCCCTTCCATTTTCTCTTCCTGAACCCTTCGATGTACAGGTCTCGAGGGAAGTCAGCCGGGATTGCCTTGTCTCCTTCGAGGGAAGACGTTACAGCGTTCCTTACCGGTGGGCGAAGCGGACAGTCCAGGTCAGGGGGTGTACGGACACCGTCGAGATATGGGGAGAGGGGAAACTGCTCTGCACCTTCCCGCGCAAAACGGACTGTCGGCTTCTCATTGACCAGGGCCACTACGAAGGAACAGACAGCGACACAGAGAAGGCCCCCGTTCCTCTTGGAAAGATCGGCAGGGAGATCGTAATACCCAGAAGCTGGGAGATAGAAGATGCTCCGAGGCGTTCCATAGATCGCTACGCGGAAGCTGTGGGTACACGGTCATGACCAGGCTTCAAGAGGCAGTGACCGGTCTGGACGCGAGCAGGTCTTTGCTGGAAGAGATGGGATTTGAGCATGCCCAGCACCTCGTGGCGGAGCTCATGGAACAGGCCGTAAAGGACAACGCATCCTACAGCAACTTTCTGGAAAAGGTTTTGAGAAGAGAACATGAATACCGGGAAGAACGCAGGATAAGGACCTCGCTGAAGCTGTCCGGCCTGCCCCAGGGCAAGACCCTTGAAAGCTTCGACTTCACCTTTGGTCGGAGCGTGAACAAAAAGGAGATCGAGCTGCTTTCGACCTGCGAATACGCCAAGAGGAAGGAGAACATCCTCCTCCTCGGCCCACCCGGAGTGGGCAAGAGCCACCTAGCCGCGGCGTTGGGGGTGCGGGCCGTCCAGAATGGCTTCTCCGTCTCCTGGCTGACTGCCGACGACCTGCTTTTTCGCCTCAGGCGGGACGAGGAGAACCCTTCCAGGCGAAACAGGAGGAGGAAATATCTCTCCTCGAGTGTTCTCGTGATAGACGAGCTGGGGTTTCAGGTCCTGGACCGGGGCGACGCCCACCTGCTCTTCAAGGTGGTAAGCGCCAGGTACGAAAAAGCGAGCACGATCATCACGTCGAACAAGAGCATACGGGATTGGCCGGAGATGCTTGCAGGAGACGAAGTCCTCACTACCGCTATCCTGGACAGGCTTTTACACCACTGCCACGTCGTTCACGTCGACGGAAGCAGTTATCGCCTCTGGGAGATGGAACAACGGACCAGGCCCGCACCGCGGAAGGAGGGATGATCTGAACGGTCGAACATTTCAGGTTCACGAATCACCCCAACGCGTTCAAGAGGGAATGTGTACGTCTGCGGGAAAGTGGATGTAAATTTACTGCGGGAATCTGGGTGTAAATTGACAATAATCCTGTTAAACACTGATTTTTTGGGAACCAGGTATTCCTGGTCTTTCACAACAAAGGGGCGTACATTTCTTAATCTGATCGTGTCTCTTATCTCCGCATCTCCCCGGTCGCGCACGATTAGATCGTTGATGGCTTTCTTGAATGTCTCAATGATGGTTTTGGTTGCGGCTAGTTCCGAAAGATTGCGCAAGGTGTTGGCGCTTTCAAGATCAACTTCCTTGCCAAACAGATAGCCTCGCACAAACGCCTTGACCTTGCCGTAAAGCACATCGTAGCCACTGAACAGGCGCAATTCCTTCATCACGACTTGGGCGAAATATCCTATTACACTCCGGTAATCGGCAACTCCCGCGCTGTCGAGCATTGTGGTATGTGTGATCTCTCCATTTGCAATGTCCTTAAAGACGATCTCTCTCTGCTCTTCTTCGCTGAATCTTTTATACTCAACGGCTTGAAAATCCATGTTTCCGACTTCCAGATCGACAAGGTCCTTGTATTCACGATACGCGCGTGGAGACAGAACCGGAATTTCGATATCAAGTTCTTCCATGTTCTTCCTCATATTTTCCCTGTCCACTTCCACCACAAGAGGAGTTTTTGGTTTCGTTCCCGGCCCCATGGCCCCGCGTTCCAGTTGTACTCCCTCCGCCTGGATGGATTCGACAAACTCCATAAAGGCGTCGGTGCCTATAACGCTGACGTATTCCTCAAGTCCTTCCGGATACATCTTTCTCAATCCACGACCCAGTGTTTGTTCCGGTAAAATGTTGCTCTTTGCCGAGTAGGCCCGCAACCCGACAATGGTTGTCACATTCCTGACGTCCCAACCCTCTTTAAGCATCATAACCGAGACAATAGCCTTGAAAGGACTGGTTGGTTCATCGATTTCGTTGGCTTGACTGCGCAGAAGTTCAAGCTCTTCTTTGGCTTTGCCGGAAGCCGCTTCGGAAATTTCGCCGTTGTTCTTGGTATGAATCACTAGGACCGCCCCCTTCAGCTCCGGGTAGCGGTTCTCCAGGTATTCGGCCACCTCATCGCAGTTTCGTGTATCGTCGGTCATCACGAAAAAGATGGCTTTCTTCCCAAGTTTTTCATGCTCTTTACATGCTTTTTCCCACTCGGTGACTCCGAGGTGTATATAGTCGGTATATTTCTCAGTATATCTTGCGCTTGGCCTTTCGGAGAGTTTTGTCCGGCTGGGTTTATCCGGCAGAACAGGATGCTTTACCACGTTCTGCCAAATGGCTTCGACAAGAGGATAATCGGCCACGGTCTGCACAAAAATCGCTCCATTGTTATGTCTGGGCGTGGCGGTAACGTCCACCTGCAAGGCAAGAGAACTCCCTTTCTGCAAAAGACGGTTGTGAATGTCCTCAATAGATTTGAACCAGGCCATGCCGGGGTCGTGAATGTGGTGTGCCTCGTCGTTCAAAACCATCAGTTCATCGACATCGCGCACTATCATGCCGAGATCGACCTTGGAATCGGTGGTAGCTCCGCTAGGGCGTTTGCCCAGGAAATAATCCCGAAGGTCCTCGTCATCTGCTGATGGAAGAGTATCGTTTCCGGCATAGACACGGTGTATGTTGGTGAGGAAGATGTTTCCCGAAGGCCTGGTAACCCGTACTTCGTCCTGCTTGTGGAGGGTAAGCTGGAAATCGTCGCGCCAGTTGCGGCCGTCGAAACCATTGTCCGGCAACACTGGATCTTCGAAGAATACGCGAAGCCCCTTGAAATCATGGTAGATCCTGTCAAGTACAATGATGTTGGGCGCAATAACAAGGAAGTTGCGCGACAGGCCCGAGTCGGGTTCATAAAGCTTGTGAAAGAAACTCCATGCAATGACCAATCCCATAACCTTCGTTTTTCCGCTTCCCGTCGCCATCTTGACTACAAAGCGCCGCCAGGTTTCGTCGAACATCCCTGCGGAGACTGCTTCAGAGCTGTCAAAGCGCATCAGGTCGAACTTATCCTTTACACCCGCTACATCATAGAGGTAGATAACGGTTTCCAATGCTTCACGCTGGGCGAAGTAGTATTGGAATTCAGCCATTGTGCCGTCTGACTGCTCAAGGAGATGCGGTGTGTTGAACCACCAGTTGAGAAGGCTCCTGCTTGTATCTGCCGCACCGGCATATCCGGCGTCGCGAAATTCCTTCACTTTTTTCCGAAGTTGGGCGACAAGCGGTGCCATAAGCTTTTCCATACTGCTTTCCCGCAACGCCTCATCTGCCGGGAACCAGCGGAGAGAGGGATCTATTATTTCGTGCGGGGATCGTGGGAAGTCTTTATGCATGGCCATTATTCGTCCCCCACTTTAAGGAACCTTAACCTTGTGTCAGTAGTAAGAATTCCCATCTGCTGAATGGCGATCTGGTTCAGCTTGCGGAGCCGCTCAGGCTGCGGCGTCTTTTCCTGGATAAAAAGCGCATTCAGGTTTTCCAGGTTGGACAGGCACACGAGTTGGGACGTATTCGCATAATCCCTGATATTGCCCTTATCACCCGGATGACTATCGCGCCATTGCTTGGCGGTCATGCCAAACAATGCCATATTTAAAACATCGGCTTCCGAGGCATAAACCAGGTTTATCTGCTGCGGCGAAAGTTCCGGTGGAATCAGGTTTTCTTTAATGGCATCGGTGTGAATTCGGTAGTTTATCTTGGCAAGATTGCGCCTGATGTCCCATCCAAGTTGTTTGAATTCCTCCTCCTTCAGCCTCTGGAATTCCTTGATAAGGTAGAGCTTGAACTCCACCGATATCCACGAGGCGAACTCAAAAGCGATGTCTTTATGGGCGAAAGTGCCGCCATAGCGGCCTGTTTTGGCGATGATCCCAATTGCCCCTGTTTGGGAGATCCACCGTTTCGGCGTCAGGGAAAAACTGTTCAATCCTGCCTGTTTTCTAATTCCATCGAATTCGATGGAATTAAAATCGGGGTTGTTTAGCTGCTCCCAGATCCCAAGAAATTCTATGGTGTTCCGGTTTCGCATCCAGTTCTGGATAATGTAGTCGCCACGCTCCGCGTCGCGATACCGGGCAATATCCGTCAAAGAAATAAAATCCTCCTCGCGGTGCTGATACAACGATACTTCCCGGCTCAAGACCTCAATCTTCTTCGTTTTACTCATACCCGCACCCCAATGATCGTCATGGTGTCGTTGCCGAAGATATCCACCACTTTCACGGCGATCTTTCTCACGCCGGGCAGGCATTCGTGAGACACGCTCACCAATTCAAGCGAGCGGTCCTTCCTGGTGCGGAAGCTCTGCCACTCGTTTTCGAATATGTAATCCCCGGTCCACTGCTCTTCCCATTCATCGGTTTCCGGATTCTTCACGCGGATAATCTCGCGCTTGCTCTCGAAGTTGAAATCCACCGCCCAGTAGTCGATCCAATCTGTCCAGTTTTTCGTCAGGACTTCGCGGCTCACGATCCCCTGTGCATCCTTACTCACCTTGACTATCTGTCCCTTTTCCGCAATGATACTGCTTCCCTTGTTGCCCAGCGTTTCTTCGGCGTGTTTTATTGAATCCTGGGAGTAAAAGACCGAAAAATCGGTAAGTTCAACGGCTACGCTTCCGGTTTGGCCCTTTTTACCTTCCTTAACGATGGGCTTCACTTCGATGGCCGCCACATCGTGAAAGACCACCTGGTTCTTCTCCACTGCTCGCTTGTCGAAGACCTCGGCGGGGATGTATTTTGGCGCGATGTCGATTCCCTTGCTCCGCGCCTCGTCGAGCACGTTGGGGAAAAGCCCCATCTCGAACTCGAAGCCAAGAATGTCCACCCTGGTTATCTGCTTCTTGCGGCACTCCAGAATAATCTCCTCGACGAAAAGGCGCGTAACGGGCAGGTTCACCGGGCCCACCGACACCAGCCTCCCGGCCCGTTTGCCGTTAAAGCAGGCGAAATTCTCCACCTTCTCTGCCCTGTAGGCCTTCAGGATAAGGTCGACGAAGGCTGATTCCTTTTCCTCCAGTTGCCTGATTTGTTCTCCCTCGCGCAGATTCGGGTTGACTCCAATATAATGCTGCCGCTCGTACTTGCCCAGGTTGAGGATCTCAAACGCTCGGTAATCCTTCCCCTCGGCCTTCAATCCGCGCTGTACGCCGATCATCCTTTTGCGGGTAGTGTGGATGGCGAATTTCCCCAGGTCGCTGGCGATCCACTTGCGGCCAAGTTTTTCCGCCACAGCCGCCATCGTGCCGGAACCGCAGAAGAAATCAGCAACCAGATCGCCTTCGTTAGAAGAAGCTTTGATGATCCGCTCGAGTAGTGCCTCGGGTTTTTGGGTGGGGTAGTTGACTTTTTCTTTCGCTTGAGAATTAACAGGAAAAATATCCACCCATAACGTCTGAAGGGGCACTCCAGGGGTTTCGTCTAAATACCTTTTGAGGCGAATGCCTCCTGCCTTTGTAAAATGAAGACGTTTCTCCGAATCCAAGCGTTCCATCGTTTCAAGCGGACATCTCCATAAAGACGAGATACCTTTATAAGCATAAGTGTATCCACCTCCACTTAACCCCTTTGCTGTTAAATCAGCATCAGTCCATAAGCGGCCATCACTGTCTGCATTACGAAAACGAATTTTATAGTCCTCGGAATACTCGCCATAAAGTTGATTCCAAATGCGCTTGTTAGATTTCGAAAAGTAAAAAATAGAATCTACATTAACACCATAATGCTCAGGATCACTGTGTGCGCTTGTTCTCTGCCACGTAATCTCATTTTGATAATTGGATATCCCAAAAATCTCATCCAGAACAAACCTTATGTGAGAATTCATCCGCCAATCGCAGTGCACATAAATACTTCCGTCCTCGGACAGCAGATCGCGCATCAAGACCAGCCGTTCGAAGATCATGGAGATGAAAGAGTCGGACCCCTTGCCCCAGGTGTCGCGGTAGGCTATCTCCTCAAGAATATTTGGCTTTTTCGTGAACGTGTCGCTGCCGATCTCGATATCCATACTGAAATCCGCGCCCACATCGAACGGCGGGTCTATGTAGATCAGCTTCAGGCCACCCTGAGCCTCAATCTCCTCCCGCAGCGGGCCGTTCTTGAGCGAAGACAGAACCAGTTTGTTGTCACCCCAGATCAGTTTGTTTGTCCACCCCTTGAGCTGACGGCCGCGTTCGTCGAAAAGAAATCCTTGGGCCGAGGTATCACCCAGGTTTTCAGCCCTGGGCTCGTCCACCTGCTCTATCGTCTGAAAGGGCAGAACGATGTTGCAGACCTCGTTGGTCTTGCCGTTCCAGACCAGCTCAACCTCCCGTTTCTCGCCAAAGAGCAGAAAACGGTACTTGTCAGGAAGCGGCTTGTCCGCCTCGATAAAGCGAAGAATTTCCTGCTTTTCCTGATCGGTCAACCTGGGCATGGACATTAATCTCCTTTTCTCCGAGGCAGAGAGACTATTTTTGACAATTATTTCTCTTACTATAATATCTCGATACTCCATATTACCGCAGAACCAGTCGCAACTGTTCAGGTTCGGGTATCAAAGGCGGTGTAGCGCAAGGGTTCGCCCTCACCGTTCGTCCAGATCCCTGTAGGTAAAGAGATTCAGACAAAGTCCGCCAGTAGGCGGACTTTGTCTGAAAACGACCAGCCAGTCTTTGACCTATAGTGCAGCCACTTGATCATCAGTAGAGCTACAAGAGCTGTCCAAATCTGGATGAGAAGGGCATTCTCGCTCACTCCGATAAAGGTCCTGACCTTGAGGTTCTGCGGCACTTGTCTTGAAGAAGACCGCTATCTGCCATCGCTCTTTGTAGATGGAACTTATTGTGGTGGATCTGGATCTTAGGTGATCAGTGAGAAGAACGATCTCCGTTTTATTCTTGTCGCCCCATACCACGATCCTTCTCAAGGGCAGCGGATACTTCTCCCAGGTTTCAATGTCCGCAAGACGGATGATCTCGTCCTTGAGCACCGAGCTATTTTCAGGAACGCTTCTTCTTTCGGTTATAACGTATGAGGCATTTTTTTCATCCTTGTCACGAAGAAGACCTTTTCCTTGTTCCACTTCCGGAAGAGGTCGAAGCCGATACAGGCTCTGTGTTGGCCCATGGGAAAAGGGACAGACAGCGCGTTATCGACGTCGAATCGAAAGAGAGCAGTTTGTTCCTGAACCGGAACTTGGTCTTGTTCATGTTCCCCAGCTTGCCCGATGTCCTGAATTTGCCAAAAAGGTCCGGAAAAGATCCTCGAAGAGTTCACTTGGGCGGTGTTCGTTGGAATAAGAGAGAGACGATTTGTTCGGGTTCCTTATTACACCCGGATGCACGAGCTTTCCGTTGCAACTTTGAAGACCCTGGCATATCTCACGCAAGGAATCACCCCTTGCAAGATGACAAAAGAGCATCGAAACAAACTGGATCCAGGAACGAAAGCCCTTTGGAACGAAGCTCGGCACCGTGTTTGACAACCAGTTTCAAAAAATTGACAAGCGAAACTTGAGCAAGTGTTTGACTGAACAGGCTTGCAACCTTTAGCATTGGTTTGCCCCCTCCTCCAAGGGGTTTGTTGTGTTGGTAAACCAATGATATTCCAAGGTCGCGGGAGGCACTTTTAATTTCTACAAAAAGCTATTTTGGGCAAGTCTGAGTACTACCCTTCTCACTTCAAACTTTTCTTCCGCAGGTCTTGCCGCCGATCATCCAGTTCTCCGCCGGTGATTCCTCGATCTTGACGGTGACGGCCTCCACGGGGCAGCCGACCTTCTCGACCACCACGTCGGTGATGGCCTTCGCCAGTTCCGTCTTGAACTCCTGGCTTTTTCCGGACCACAGGTCCACTCTCACTATTGGCATGGTTTCACCTCCCTTGTCGTGTTTCGCCCGTCCGGCCGCCCCTGTCTAAGGGCTCCGGCCGGGCCTTCAGTACAACTCCGTGCTCAGGTACTTGAGCCCCGAATCGCAGACCAGGAACACCACGGTCTTGCCCCTTTCCGGCCCTTCCAGCAGCCGGCGGGCAGCGGCGGCGTGGGCTCCCGACGAAAAGCCCCCGAAGATCCCCTCGAAACGGGCCAGGGCCCGGGCGCCGGAGACGGCCTCGTCGTCGGTCACGGCGATGAAGCCGTCCACCAGCGAGCGGTCGAGCAGGGGCAGTTCCCTGGAATAGCCGCACCCCTGTATCTTGTGGCTGCCGCTGCCTCCGGGGTTCCCGAAGTAGGCCGCCTCGGCGGGTTCACCCAGGTAGCACCGTATCGCCGGGTTGTGCCCCTTCAGTACGCTGGAGATCCCCGTGAAGGAGCCGCCCGATCCGGCCATGTCCACGAAGGCGTCCACCCTGCCGCCGGTATCGCGCCAGATCTCCTCGCCGGAGACCCGCTCTCCCGAGACGTTCCCCTCCATGGCGAACTGGTCGGCCCTGAAGGCGCCCCGCTCTTTGACCAGCCGGCGGGCCTCCTCGTCGACCAGCTCCAGGTCCCTTCCCGAGACCTGGCCCGGGACCGAGCCCGGCGCCTGCGGCACTAGTACCACCTCCGCTCCCAGGGCGCGCATCATCCGCGCCCTCTCCATGGAGTTGCCCTCGGACATGACCGCCACGAAGCGGTAGCCCTTTATCCCGCAGGCTAGGGCGAGACCCGTGCCGGTGTTGCCGCTGGTCAGTTCCACGATGGTGTCCCCCGGCTTTATCCAGCCCTTTCCCTCCGCCTCCAGGACCATGTGCAGGCCCACCCTGTCCTTCTTGCTGAAGCCCGGGTTCAGGTGTTCCAGCTTCGCCAGGATGGTCCCGTCCAGGCCCCAGTGCCGGGTGAGCCTCCCGCAATCGACGATCCTCGTGTCGCCTATCGCGCCGAGTACGCTATCTAGCACGGCCGCCATCGTCTTCCCCCCGATCGTTCCCTTTTGGGCTATTCTAATACCTGGAGGCGCGAGCGGCACACCGTCTCCCTGTCCGATCAACCCGGCCGGGCGTCGGCGGAAGGCGAGGGAGTGATGACGATGCTGAATGAAAGGCAAGAAGCGGTATTCCGGGGATACGACGACGGCCTTATCGAATTCGCCCGCGAACTGGTACGGGTCCGGAGCTACTCCGGGGAGGAGGAGGGCGTGGCTCGGCTGGTGGAGGCGAAAATGAAGGAGCTGGGCTACGACGAGGTCTTCATCGACGGGACCGGCAACGTGGTGGGCCGCGTCGGCGACGGGGAGAGGAGCGTCCTTTTCGACTCTCACATGGACACCGTGGAGGTCAACGACGAAGGGGAGTGGTCACTCCCCCCCTTCGGCGCCGAAATAAGGGACGGCCGCCTCTACGGCCGCGGCTCGGTGGACATGAAGTCCTCTCTGGCCGCCTCTATCTATGCCGCCGCCGCGGCCCGGGACCTGGGTCTTTACGAAGGGCGGACCGTCTACGTGACCGCCACCGTTAGCGAGGAGTACTGCGACGGGGTGAACCTCAGGATGCTCTTCGCCGAAACGGGGCTGAGGCCCGGTTTCGTCGTCATCTGCGAGCCCTCGGATAATCTGGTGACCCTGGGGCACAAGGGCAAGGCCCAACTGCTCCTTCGCACCCACGGCGTGTCTGCCCACGGCTCCGCCCCCGAAAAGGGCGTCAACGCTGTCTACGAGATGGCCGAGATTATCACCCGAGTGGAAAAATTGAACGAGAACCTGGCCTCTTTCGGTCCGCCCCACGGAACGATCGTCCTCTCGGACATATCCTGCGTCAGCGCCTCCCTCAACGCCGTGCCCAGCGAGTGCAGCATCTACCTCGACAGGAGGCTGGCCCTCGGTGAGACCGAAGAGGACGTGAAACGCGAGATGGACGCCCTGACGGCCGGCAAGAGGGCCTCCTGGGAGATAGGCGTCCTCAGGAGGAAGAGCTGGACCGGCGTCGAACTGGTCTACACCCCGCTCCACGAGGCCTGGAAGATCGACAGGGGCCACGAACTGGCCAAGGCCTGTGACAGGGCCCACGAAAAGGTCTTCGGGCGAAAACCGGAGAAGTACGGCTTCTGGGACTTCGGGACCAACGCCGTGACCCCCGTGAGCATGGGGATACCCACCATCGGCTTCGGCCCCGGCGATTACAAGCTGGCCCACAGCGTCAACGAGAACTGCGAGGTGGACAGTATCCTGGAGGCCTTCCGCTTTTACGGAACGCTGATCGGGGAGGTATGAACCCGTTTCATCGACGAAGGGGGACGAAACAGTGATAACCTATGAGGATTTCGAAAAGGTCGACATGCGCGTCGGTAAGGTGATCTACGTCCAGGATTTTCCCAGAGCGAAGAATCCCTCCTACAAGGTCAGGATCGACTTCGGCGGGGAAATAGGCGTGAAAAGCTCGAGCCTCCAGGCCAAAAAGGACTACACCCTCGAGGAAATGATCGGCCGCTACGTGGTCTGCGTGGTCAACTTCCCCCCCAGGAACATCGCGGGGTTCCTGTCGGAGGTGCTCGTCCTGGGCGTCCCCGGCCTGGGGGACAGCGTCAGCCTGTTGGCCGTCGACAGGGCCCCCGTCCCCCTCGGCGGCAGGGTTTTCTAGTCACGACGGGTGACTGGATATCAGGGGGACAGGGCTCCCCGGGAGGTCAAAGGATGAAAAAGGAAAAGGGCAAGATCTCCGCGATAATGCGCGAACAGGCTCTCGACAAGGGATTGCTCGAAAAGGCCGGGAGGTGCGCCCAGGATTACCTGGACTCCGTCCTCGGCCGGCCCGTCTTCCCGGAAGAGAAGGACCTCGAAGGGCTCGAGGAGTTTCGCCACGACCTGCCTGAAGAGCCCGGCGACCCGGGGGAGATCCTGGACAGGCTTCACCGTTTCGGATCGCCCGGGACGGTCGCCCAGGTGGGGGGGCGCTACTTTGGTTTTGTCAACGGGGGGGTCGTCCCCGCCTCGCTGGCGGTGAAATGGCTCGTCGACGCCTGGGACCAGAACGCCGCCCTCTACGCGATGTCCCCGGTCGTGTCGGCCCTGGAAGAAGTCTGCGAGGGGTGGCTCGTGGACCTCTTCGGCCTTCCCGAAGGGTCCGCCGCCGGTTTCGTCGGGGGCTCCGCCACGGCCAACCTCTGCGGCATTGCGGCCGGCCGCGACTACCTGCTGGCGAAATGCGGCTGGGACGCCTCGTCGAAGGGGCTCTTCGGGGCTCCCGAGCTCAAGGTGGTCGTCGGCGACGGGGCGCACGCCACGGTCTTCAAGGCCCTCTCGATCCTCGGGCTCGGCAGGGAACGCCTCGTACGGGTCCCCACCGACGGGCAGGGACGCCTACGGCCCGACGGCCTACCTGCTTTGGACGAAAGGACGCTGCTGATATTCCAGGCGGGGAACGTCAGCTCCGGGGCCTTCGACCCCTTTGCCGAGGTCTGCCCAAGGGCCAGGGAGGCGGGTGCCTGGGTCCATATCGACGGGGCCTTCGGCCTCTGGGCGGCGGCGTCGCCGAGGCTCAGGCACCTCACAGCTGGAATGGAACTGGCCGATTCGTGGTCCGTCGACGCCCACAAGACCCTCAACGCGCCCTACGACTCCGGCATCGTGCTCTGCCGTCGAAGGGAGGCCCTCACCGGGGCCCTCCAGGTGTCGGGTTCCTACATCGCCCCTAGCGGCCATCGTGACGGGATGCACTACACCCTCGACATGTCGAGGAGGGCGCGGGCCGTGGAACTATGGGCCTGCCTGGCGGCGATGGGCCAGCGGGGAGTGGCCGAACTGGTCGAGGACCTCCACGACAAGGCGGTCCTCTTCGCTCACGCCCTGGCGAGGGAGGGTTTCCATATCCTCAACGAGGTCTGCTTCAACCAGGTGCTGGTCTCCTGCGGCGACCCCCGCCTCACCGAAAAGACCCTCGCCCTGGTCCAGGGTTCGGGGGAATGCTGGTGCGGCAGCGCCCAGTGGGACGGCGAGTTCGTGATGAGGGTCAGCGTCTGCTCCTACCGCACCACGGCCGAGGACATTGAACGGTCGGTGCGGGCCTTCGTCCGTGCCCGGGAGGAAGCCCGCCTCTGACCGGGGCCCCAGGCTGCTGGAGGAGCCCCGGTCATCTCCGGCTTCACCCTTGCTTACCCCTTTCGAGCCCTGATCCCGGCGGCGATCGAGTCCCCCGCCGCCGTTGTCGTGGCCTTCCCCCCCAATTCAATGGGGAGAGCGTCCCCGCCCTCGGACAGGTAGTCGAGGACAGCCCTTTCAATGGCTTTGGCCGCTTCGACCTCTCTCAGGTGTTCCAGCATGAGGCTCGCCGAGAGGGCAGCCGCCACGGGGTTGGACCTTCCCGTACCGGCGATGTCCGGGGCCGAACCGTGGACCGGCTCGAACATGGAGAGCCCGTCGCCGATATTGGCCCCGGCGGCGGTTCCCAGCCCCCCGGCGAGGCCGGCCAGGAGGTCGCTGACGATATCGCCGAACATGTTGGGTGTCAGTATCACACCGTAGCGCTCCGGTTCACGGCACAGGTGATAGCAGAGGGCGTCGACGTTGACCACTTCCAGGGCCATGCCCTTTTTCTTTGCCTCATCGGCGGCCACGTCCTCCCAGAAACCGTAGATGATGGGGAGGGCGTTCGATTTCGAAGCCAGTGTCACCCTGTCCTCGCCCCTCTGCCGGGCCTTGTCGCAGGCCCACGCCGTCGACCTTCGCACCGCCGGTTCCGTGGCCAGGCCCACCTGGGCGGCGCAGGCCATGGGCCTGTCAAAGGATAGGTATAGACTCCCCTCTCCGCTGTAGAGGCCCCTCTTGATGGGGAAGGACGATTCCAGCGGCGAGCCGTCACTTCTGCCCCCGATGCCCATGTAGAAATCCTCGGTATTCTCCCGCACCACCACGATGTCGAAGTCCCTGAACGGTATGGGCGTACCCACACCGGGGAGGGACCGGGAGGGCCTGAGATTGATATATTGGTCGAAATGGAAGCGCAGGGCCAGCAGGATGCCCCTTTCAAGGATACCGGGCTTCACTTCCGGCCTGCCTATGGCTCCCAGGAGCAGCGCGTCGCACCGGGCTATCTCCTGTATGGCTTCATCGGGTAATACCTCTCCTGTTTCAAGGTAATGAAGCCCCCCGAAGGGAAAGTCGAGCCACTCCGACTTGAAGCCGAAGGCCCCACCGGCGGTATCGACGGCTTTTTTAGCCTCCGCCGTGACTTCGGGGCCCACCCCGTCCCCGGCGATGGTGGCGATCCTCAATGATCGCAGGGTCATCGAGTCTTCCTCCTTTCCAGTTCCTCCCTCACGAAGGGGACGAGCCCTCCCGCGGCCACTATCTCTTCGATGAAAGGCGGGAAGGGGGAGAAATGAAAGATCTCCCCGCTGCCGGTCATGGTGATGGTACCCGAAGAGGTGTCCACTTCAAGGGTGTCGCCCTCCGCTATGGCCTTTGACGCTTCGGGACACTCAAAAATGGGAAGCCCCACGTTGATGGCGTTGCGGAAAAAGATCCTAGCGTAGGAAGCGGCGATGACACCGCCGCATCCGGCACCTTTCAGGGCCAAAGGGGCGTGTTCCCGCGACGAGCCGCAGCCGAAATTTTCGCCGGCGACTATGAAGTCGCCCGGTGCCACTCTTGTGGAGAAGTCGGGGACCAGTCCCTCCATACAGTGTTTCCCGAGTATTTTCGGGTCCGATGTGACAAGGTAGCGGGCGGGTATTATCACGTCCGTGTCCACGTCATCCCCGAAAACCCAGGCCTTTCCAGTGATCGTCCTAGTCATTGTCTAACACCTCCGAGGGATCCGCCACACGGCCGGCCACGGCGCTAGCTGCCGCGACGAGGGGTCCCGAAAGCACGACCTCGCTGCCGGCATCTCCCATGCGGCCGACGAAGTTCCTGTTGCTGGTGGATACGCACCGCTCGCCCTTCGCCAGGATCCCCATGTGCCCGCCTATGCAGGGGCCGCAGGTAGGCGTGCAGACCACGGCTCCAGCCTGGATAAAGGTGTCGATAAAACCCAACCGGAGAGCGTCGGCGAAGATCTCCCTGGAAGCGGGGATCACGACGCAGCGCACCGAGGGGTGGACCTCCCTCCCCCGCAGGACCCGGGCGGCCTGCTCGAGATCGGTGAGGCGGCCGTTGGTGCAGGACCCGATGAACACCTGGTCCACCGGCATGGGGCCCACCTCGAGGGCGGGGCGGACGTTGGCCGGAGAGTGGGGGAGCGCCACCAAGGGGGTCATCTCCGATACTTCCACCACAATCTCCTTCTCGTAGGGGGCTCCTCTTTCGGGAAAGGCGGGTTCGAAGCTCCTCGCCGCCCGAGGTGTCACCCAGTCCAGGGCTGTTTTATCGGGAGTGAAGAGCCCCGCCTTGGCCCCAGTCTCCACGGCCATGTTGGCGATGGTAAAACGGTCATCCATGGGCAGCAGCTCCACTACCTCCCCGGAGAATTCCAGGGCCTTGTACCGGGCCCCCTGGACGCCGATCAAGGAAAGGAGCGCCAGGATGAGGTCTTTGCCCCCGATGTTTTCGGGCTTCTCCCCCTCGAAACGGACCTTTATCGTGGAAGGCACCCGAAACCAGGTCTCACCGAGCGCCCAAAGGGCCGCAAGGTCGGTGCTGCCCACTCCGGTGGCGAAAGCGCCGAGGGCCCCGCCGGTGCAAGTGTGGCTGTCGGCCCCCAGGATGATCTCACCCGGCAGGATGTGTCCCTGTTCCGGCAGGAAAGCATGCTCGATGCCCACCCGGCCTTGCTCCCAGTAGAGCATTCCCTGTTCGAGGGCGAAATCCCGGGCTTCCTTCGCCTGCTCGGCGGCGGCGATGTCCTTGTTGGGTGTGAAATGATCGGGCAGCAGGGCGCATCGCGCCGGGTCGAAGACCTTCTCCGCCCCCATTTCTTTGAAAGAACGTATCGCCGGCGGCCCCGTTATATCATTGGCGAAAGCAAGGTCTACCCTTACGCGGCAGAGGGTTCCTTCCTCGGGAGCCTTATCGGACTTCCTGGACAGGATCGCCTGGGCCAAGGTCATTGCCATCGATGGTCACCCCCTTCGAAGCCGCCACCTGGTGCAGGCGGTTGATAGCGTTCACGTAGGCCTTGATGCTGGCTTCGATCACGTCGGTGCTGGCCCCGCGTCCCTGGGCGGATATTTCCCCCAGGGCCAGTGTGATATGGGCCTCGCCGATGGCGTCCGACCGGTGGCTCACGGCTTGCACACGGTAACTGGTCAGGATCGGTTCGAGCTTGGTAAGCCGCTTCAGGGCCGCGTAGGCGGCATCGACGGGACCGTTGCCCGTGGCGGCGTCGCTCCATTTACTCCCGTTCTCCGATAAAGTAATGGTCGCCGTCCCCGCACCGTGGGTGGCCTGCACTGAGAATCCTTCCAGCGAGAAACGCCTGCAATTGGTGTTGGTCAAGAATTCGTCGACGATCATCGCCTCGAGGTCTCCATCGGTGACCATCTCTTTACGGTCGCAGAGCTGCTTGAAGAGCTGGAAAGCCTGGGTCACCTGTTCATCGGTGAGGTCGAAGCCGAGGTCGACCACCCGTTTGCGGAACGCATGCTTCCCGGAATGCTTCCCCAGCACCAGCTTCGTACCAGCCCCAACATCCTCGGGTTTCATGATCTCGTAGGTGGCCCTGTTGCACAGCACACCGTGCTGGTGAATTCCCGCTTCATGGGCGAAGGCGTTGGCTCCCACGATGGCCTTGTTGGGTGGGACCGGGAACCCCGTAAGGCTCGATACCAGGTGGCTCAGCCCGCAGAGGCCGGCGGTATCTACCCTGGTCTGGACCTCGAAATGGGACCTCTTGGTCCGTAACCCCATGACGATCTCTTCCATGGAAGCGTTACCGGCCCGTTCCCCTATCCCGTTGACGGTGCATTCCACCTGCCTTACACCTCGTTTCACCGCCTCGAGTGAATTGGCCACGGCCAACCCGAGGTCGTTGTGGCAGTGACAGGACCAGACGACATTGTCACCGACGTCGGTCCTTTTGATGATCTCGGCGACGAATCGGGAAAATTCTTCCGGCAGGGAGTATCCTACCGTATCGGGAATGTTGAGGGTCGTGGCGCCGCATTCGGCGGCTATGCGGAAAACCTCGCAGAGATAATCCAGGTCGGAGCGGCTGGCGTCTTCGGCGGAAAATTCCACGTCGTCGACAAAACTCTTGGCCAGGGATACAGCTCTTCGCACTTCATCCTTGACCTGTTCCCTGGACATCCGCAGTTTGTGCTCCAGATGTATGTCGCTGGTGGCGATGAATGTGTGGATCCGGGGCCTTTCAGCGTCCCTGAGGGCTTCCCAGGCTGCCTCGATGTCCTCCGTTCGGGTCCGTGCCAGCCCGGCTATCACGGGGCCCTTGATATTCCTGGCGATCTCCTGGACGGCCTGCAGATCTCCCGGCGAAGCGGCGGGGAAACCCGCCTCGATGACGTCGATATTCATTCGGGCAAGGTTGTGGGCTATCTGCAGCTTCTCGGCGGTGTTCAGGTTGATCCCGGCCGATTGCTCCCCGTCTCTCAAGGTGGTGTCGAATACTCGGACATAATCCTCTCCCATTACGATCTCACTCTCCTTCGGCGCTCCAAAGAGCTTGGCCTTTTTTCTGATCATGAGAAGGCCGGTAGTGTTTCACCGGAAAGACCTTGTGGATGTAACGCTATCCTCCCTTCTTTCGTCTCCCCGGCGGGAAAAAGAATAAAAAAGGGCCGGGCCCCTTAAAAAAGGGTCCCGGCCCTGGAATACCGCCAGACGGCACTAGCCCGTCGGCGTCCCAGGAGGGGACCCGAAATCGAGGGTAAGGGCGAGCGCAAGAATGGCGATCATCATCGCGTTACTTCCCTGCGGTACCGATGCTCTCACGGGCCTCCTCCTTTCCTTTGCCTTATCGGGCGTTTGCTAATTGCTGGGCATTCTATCCCCCCTCGGCGGCCCTGTCAAGGCATTGGGGTCAAAGGCATTGGGGTCAGGTCTACACGGGCTGTTGCTCAATTAAGCCCCCTGAGTTCTGTAAAAAGCGGATCAGGCGGGACAGGTGATCGGTCGTCCCTTGCGAGCAAAGTTGAATCGCTCGAAGAACTTTGAAAAAAGAACAAGGGCTCTGGTGCAATCCAACTTCAGGACCCGGGCTATCATTGCCGGGTCCTTCACGGGTCCGCCGCCCCGCTTCAACAGCACCTGGATGTTCTGTACGGCGCAGACCAGGTATTCCTGGATGCTCACCCTCCATAACCTCCTCCAGCGGGCGCGGTCATAGCCGTAACGCTTGCCCCTGGCGAAGGAGCGTT
>ERZ1026810.203-NODE-203-length-43341-cov-11.336442_pt1 | contig 43341 bp, 34 predicted proteins | sample MGYA00520872_ERZ1026810 | MGnify/ENA primary metagenome ERZ1026810 (study PRJEB33270, sample SAMEA104284477) | anaerobic digester metagenome | biome: Anaerobic digester microbiome; feature: mesophilic sludge digester; material: Anaerobic digester biomass | place... | reverse complement strand
GGGAGTTCGTAATCAACGAGAACACGATCGAGTTCAGGCACTCATCGCTGAAGGAGTCCGGTTTCAGGATGCGGGAAAGCTTCCTGGTCGTTCAGGCGCTGAGAGCCCTCGGACCGGATCACGTCACCCCGGACGTGCTGGATCGGATAGGGAAATGGCTGGATCCGGCCCTCCGCCCGAAGATTCTCAGGGACACGAAAACCGCTGCCGGATGGATTCACCGGGCGATACGCGGAATCTGCGAAGGAGGAGCGCGTGGATAGGATCGCCGGACTCCCCGCGAGGGACCGCATGGACCTGTTCATGGAAACAGCCAGCCGGAAGGGAATGCTGCCGGTCGGCATCCTACCGTACATCTGACTGAATACTCCTGATACGAACAAGTGCTGGCCCGCTCTATGGAAGCTATCGACAGGCGGTGTCAAACCGAGATACCCTGTCTGATATGCCAGTCACGACTTCATGGGTGCTGCTGCTTCTTTCCAATAGAAAGACCTGCAAGCGCAAGGCTGGGATCGAACTCGGTCGATCCTGCATTTCTGGCAAGCCGATTGCTTCCCTTATGAGCATGTCCCACGGATATACGCAACACCGATGCTGTAAAGAGAGGTTGACTCACGCTGGAAACCTGTCGATACTCATGCAAATGTGCCCTGAGCATGGCTCGAGGCACTGACGGATTGGAGTCATGACCTACCGGAACATGATGCGCCGGCATCCGAAAGAAAAGGAATACCACATCCTGCATGGGCGCCCGCCGGACCCACTTCCCGGCAACCCCGCCGAGAAGCCGTCGCGGGAGTTTCTGGACCGGAACAACGAGAAGGTCTTCGGCGCATGACGACTTCCCGGTCACTCCCCACTTCTTCCGAGCTTCAAGTAAAAGGGAAGTTCACCGGCAGGCCTCTCCAGCTAAGACCCCTGCTTGATAACAGCCGGGTTGAAGAGACGCCGGATGGGATCATCACCTACTCCGGAATCGACGATTACAGCGGTGACATCTTCATCAGGAGGAGCGCTCTCGAACAGATAGACGGGAGCAGGCTCTTCTATCCGTGCAGCAATCTCGATCTGGATACGCCTCTGGCCTTGTTCACCCCGTTCGTTAGCGAGTTCGTGTTCGTGGATATCATTTTCGGCAGAGAGGAGTATCTCAGGCCCAGAGAGCCGGAAGATCCTGACAGACTCGACCTTGCCGCGCCAATGGTGGACATCTTCCCGAGGATGAAGGCCGCCTTCACTCCTCTGGCTTCCGAATTGGCCGGCCCAGCGCGTGCAACGCTTCAAAAAGTCGTTGAGAGATATGTCCGCCGCTACAGGTCGCTCGAGTCTGTAGAGTATCCCGAGCTAGAACCGGCGACCATGACCGAGACCTACAGGCACAGGCATTCCAGAAGGCACATCAGGATTGTGAGGAGACGAGGCTTCGGTTTCACGACATTCAGAAAATACATCGACTCCATCGGGGTGTTCTTCTACCGAGGAGATAGCCTCGGTGAAGGCGGCAGCGGAAACCTCTGGCTCGCCCGCGACCATCTGCTGGAAATACTGAGCAAACTCCGTAACGGTGGCCTGATTGTCACGGATGGAACAAATCACGGGCGTGGAGAGGAATACCACCACGGATCGTGGGATAACCGTGATTACAGGAGCCTCTGGGCATTGACGAACAGTAATGCTGTCGAGAGCCCTGATCCCCTCCCGGAGCCTTTCGTCGACCGCCTGGGAAACAGATTCGAGTGTGTCGGATATGCGGGGCGCGGCTACGGCCCGACTCTGATCTGGCAGGTGTGGAAACCGGAGATCCAGCCGGCGGAAGAACCCGTGAAACAGGAGGTACGGAAACCATCGAAGAAAACCGGTAAGCGGAAGAAATCCAAGTCGTTTCACTATAGACCCATCTTTAGCTATGAAGATGAATGATGCCTGAAGAAGCCGGCGATTACACATCCTCCTGCAGCGATGACGAGGAGAGAGTCCTGCGCGAGTTTCTGGAAATGCCCCTCGAAGGCACCGATGCGGTTTTCAGGAAGTTCCTTGACCTCGACATGCCCGGTACTATCCACGAGAAGGGCAAGGGTGACTTCCAGGAGTTCCTTTACATCCCCGGCTCCAGAAAGGATCGGGTTGTTCTGGTCGCACATGCGGACACCTATTGGAGCTGGCAGAGAGAGCAAGGAAAGTGGGTTAAAAACAGAAGCAACCCGACCGACAAGGACATCGACTATCGCAATCCCTCGAAGATCGTAAATCGAAATGGTGGGCTGGGTGCTGATGATAGAGCCGGCTGTGCAATTCTCTGGATCCTCCGTCAGGATAAGGGATTTGGCCACTCGATTCTAATCACAAATGGAGAAGAGCATGGCCAGAGAGCAAGCAACTGGCTGCGTGACTCCCATCCTCAGTTATTTCAGGAACTGAATCAAAAGCATCAGTTCATTCTTCAGCTCGACAGGCACGGTCACGGTAACTTCGTTCACTATCAGAAGGCAACCAAGACATTCGAAAAATACGTGGAAGCTCAGACAGGATATAAGGTCGAGGTAGGAACTGCTTCCGACATAAGTGTCCTCTGCGAAGATATTTGTGGTACCAACCTCTGTATCGGCTATTATGATGAGCACTGTCCTGGTTCTATGAGATGCACGACCAATGCACGGGAATCGCTCAACATACGAGTATGGGGGAGGACTCTTGATATCTGCCGGAAATGGTTAAATAGGAGCGATTTGCAAAGATATGAGCTGAGATAGAACCATCGATTGATCAGCCCGATGGGGACAGGGCGCTGGAAAACGAAACACTAGTTTTCTAAGGCATTAGATGAGAAGTGCGCTAAGTACATAAGAACGACAAAGAACTATGGAAGACACTCGACTTGGCTAGTAAGTTGTTATGGATGGAGAAGGGGCTGATAGATGCCACGCATTTTTGATAACATCGAAGAGAACCTACTTCCAGCCTTGCAGGAGACCCTAGCACTTTGCGAATGTGCAGATTTCTGTGTCGGCTACTTTAATCTCCGTGGCTGGCGGCAACTCCATGACAAAATAGAAAAGTGGCACGGCGGGGATGGGCACTGCTGCCGTCTGCTTGTGGGCATGCAACAGATGCCGCAGGACCAGCTTCGGCAGGCAATGAGTTCCATCGCAACTGGACATCAGATAGACCAGGCCACAGCCATCGCCCTGAAGAAAAAATTAGCCCAGGACTTCCGCGATCAGTTGACGGTGGGAATACCTACCAACGCTGATGAGGAGGGGCTACGGCGCCTTGTAGCGCAGATCGCTGACCGCAAAGTTGTAGTAAAGCTCTTCTTGCGCCATCCTCTTCACGCAAAGCTATACCTCTTGTTTAGGCAGGATCCGCTCAACCCGAAGATCGGCTACCTTGGCAGCAGTAATCTCACAATGGCTGGCCTGTCCAAGCAGGGTGAACTCAATGTTGATGTCCTTGAACATGACGCCTGCAACAAGCTCGCGGAGTGGTTTGAGGCCCGCTGGAATGACCGCTTCTGTGTGGATATCTCCATGGAACTCATTGAGATAATCAACAACAGTTGGGCACGACCGGAACCACTTCCACCATATCACATCTATGTCAAGATGGCTTACCACCTCTCACAGGAGGCACGCGCCGGCCTAAACGAGTTTCGAATCCCCAGCGACTTCGGCAACAAACTCTTCGAGTTCCAGAAGGCGGCAGTAAAGATCGCTGCTCATCACCTGAACAAGCGTGGGGGCGTGGTGATCGGCGATGTGGTTGGGCTGGGCAAGACGCTAATGGCAACAACGCTTGCCCGTATCTTCGAAGATGACCACGGGGTCGAGACACTCATCATCTGTCCGAAGAACCTCGTCCCTATGTGGGAAGACTACCGACAGGAGTACCGACTTCGGGCGAAGGTTCTCTCCATCACCCGGGTCCAGCGTGAATTACCCGATCTTCGTCGCTTCCGGCTAGTACTGATTGACGAGAGCCACAACTTGCGCAACCGTGAAGGCCTTCGCTATCGCGCCATTGCCGAGTACATCGCCGCCAACGACAGCCGCGTAATCCTTCTGTCGGCCACACCCTACAACAAGACCTATCTTGACTTGTCCAACCAACTCCGCCTGTTCATTGACGAAAACAAGGATATCGGCATCCGCCCGGAGAAACTGCTACGGGAGCTTGGGGAAACCGAGTTCATTCGTAGGTATCAGTGCCCCGCGCGGTCGCTTGCCGCCTTTGAGAAGAGCGAATATGCGGATGACTGGCGCGACTTGATGCGCCTGTATCTAGTCCGCCGCACGCGCAGTTTCATCCAGGAGAACTACGCCAAGCTCGATCCGGAATGTTCGCGCAAATACCTTGAATTCGCAGATGGGACCCGCTCCTATTTCCCGTCACGCGTGCCGAAGACCGTCCGCTTCAAGATCAATGAAAAGGACCCAAACGACCAGTACGCTCGCTTGTTTGCCGACGATGTCGTTGATGCTGTCAATAATCTAACGCTGCCTCGCTACGGCCTTGGCAACTACCAGCAATCGACACCGCACAAACTACCGACGCACGAAGAAGCTAAGATCCTTGCCGATCTATCTCGCGCTGGCTCTCGCCTCAAGGGCTTCTGCCGAACCAACCTTTTCAAGCGGCTGGAAAGTAGCGGGCATTCGTTCACTCTGTCCCTCGAACGCCACATCCTGCGAAACTTCATCTACCTGCACGCCATAGAGGAAGGCTTACCGCTGCCCATTGGCACCCAGGATATTGGCCTATTGGACGCCTCAGCGAATGACGAGGATTCCGATTTCTGGGTTCCTGCTTCTGACAATGACGACAACGATTCCGAACGTGATCCACTATCTACAGTTCGTAATCTTCTAACGGAGGCGGATATCCGCGTTCGAGCTGCTGAAATCTACGAAACCTACGCTGCCCATTTTCACCGACGGTTCAAGTGGCTGGAATCCAGCTTTTTCAAACCCGAACTGGCTGAGGACCTCCGTCGAGATGCAGAGGCGTTGATGAAGGTCTTGAAGAATGCCGGAGGCTGGGATTCTACGCGTGACGCCAAACTCCAAGCCTTGTTTGCTCTTTTGACCGAGCAACACCCATCCGAAAAGGTTTTGGTTTTCTCTCAGTTCGCCGATACAGTTGACTATTTGACCGAACAATTAAAAGTCAGAGGCCTCAAGGCCATTGAGGGTGTGACAGGCGATTCTGATGATCCGACATCCATAGCCTATCGGTTCAGTCCAGTCAGCAACGATAAGCGCGATCGCATACCCTGCGACAAGGAACTACGCGTCGTTCTAGCGACCGACGTCCTGAGTGAAGGCCAGAACCTCCAGGATTGCTCAATTGTTGTGAACTTCGATTTGCCTTGGGCGATCATCCGGCTGATTCAACGAGCCGGTCGTGTTGACCGAATCGGTCAGAAATCAGATACGATCCTTTGCTACTCGTTTCTGCCTGCAGAGGGAGTCGAGCGCATCATTCGGCTACGCTCCCGCGTTCGTCAACGCCTTCAGGAGAACGCCGAGGTCGTCGGTGCGGACGAAGCTTTCTTTGAGGACCAGGATGATGCCGAAGCCGTCCGCGATCTGTTCACGGAGAAGGCGGGCATTCTGGATGGCGACGAGGACTCAGAGGTGGATCTCGCGTCCTACGCTTACCAGATATGGAAGAATGCCATTGACCGCGACCCGGAACTTGAAAAAACCATTCCCGCCCTGCCCGACGTCGTCTACTCGACGCGGCCCCATACGCTGCGACCCGACCAACCCGAAGGCGCGCTGGTGTATATGCAGACGGCCGAGGGTAACGACGCACTTGCCTGGGTAAACAAGAGCGGCAACAGCGTAACCGAATCGCAATTCGCCATCATGAAAGCGGCAGAATGTGAACCCAGCACGCCAGCCGTTCCGCGTCATGACGACCACCACGAAATGGTTGCCAAGGGCGTTAAGATGATAGTCGAGACTGAGAAATCCGTCGGCGGTCAACTTGGCCGCCCGTCCGGTGCACGCTTCCGAACCTACGAGCGCCTGAAGGCATACGCCGAGGAGGTCAAGGGTACTCTCTTTGAACTGCCCGGACTGCGCAACGCAATCGAGGACATCTACAAGTTCCCGCTTCTCCAGTCCGCCACCGATATCCTCAACCGCCAACTGAAGAGTGGCATCGACGACCAGGCACTCGCCGAACTGGTTACAGCGCTCCGAGCAGATGCCAGGCTGTGCCGCGTGAGCGAGGATGTTAAGGGAATTGAACCGAAACTAATCTGCTCGCTCGGCCTCCGCTGCAGCTCGGAGATTGCCGAATCTTCCACCGCAACGAATTTGCCGTCATCACATTGCGATTCCAGAACCAATGAATCATAAATTCATCGATGATGATCGGATTCTGGTGTTGTCCAGGAATCGGAGCCCGGCAAGGACACCGGCTTGAAGCCATAGTAGACGACACCGGCGAGGAGATATTCTGGCAGAGCTACAGCGTCTACGCCATAGGCCTGCTGATGTTCACTGGAGGAAGTGGGAAACGCCGTTTCCATCTTCAGTGAGGCAATTGACCAGGCCAGGGAATACGACTGTCTTGTTTGGTAAACGTCGACTGTTGCTCGGTTGTTCAAGTATGATGTATTTTGCATATTTTTAAGCTCGCTCGCAGTCAACACCGCTCGGCCCAGCGGTCCCGGGTGTTTCTGCGAGCGGTAGTGACAGAACCTTCGGTTGAAGCGTTGCTGGCAGTGTGTCTTTCTTAACGATTATACTCACCCGGTCTGCAGAACCACGGGAACAGTTATTAGCATGAAGATCAATGTCGGAGAAGTTAGGAATTGCCTGAAATCCTTTGATTTCAGCACTCTTTTCTACGAGCATCTTGGCTGGGACAAGCATCAGGCCACTCTGCACATTCCCGTGGGCGATAATACTGTTACCTTAACGGCCATTGCACAGAAACGTGGCTTCGTCGCTTTCATATGTCGGTCCATATTTGACCGGCCTACCCGCCTCATGATTGACAACCAGGTCACGAAGTCCATACGCGAACATTTCGTTATCTACGCCGATGAACCATCCGGACAACAGGTTTGGCACTGGGTCCGCCGTGAAGCAGGTAAACCGCTCGCTAGTCGGGACATTCGTTTCGACGTTTCCCAATCCGGCGACCCACTGATACAACGCCTTGAACGCATTGCGGTCAGTATTGAGGAGGAAGAGAAGATAACCCTGCCCGACATTGTGGATCGCAACCGCGAAGCCTTTGATGTGGATAAGGTTACAAAGAAATTCTACGAGCGATTCAAGGCTGAACATACGACATTCCTCAAACTCATTGAAGGTTTCCCTCCGCCTATCGAGGTGGGCGGGAAGCTGGAACCTCACCCCGACCTTCAATGGTACACATCCCTCATACTCAATCGCCTGATGTTCGTCTATTTCATACAGAAGAAGGGCTTTCTCGACGGCGACACCGATTACCTTCGAAACCGCCTCACCATGGTCCGACAGGCTAGGGGTAAGGACAAATTCCAGTCTTTCTATCGCTATTTCCTCTTACGGCTATTCCATGACGGCTTAGGGAAGCCCTTGGAAGAGCGCAAGCTCGATCCGGTCTTGGAGAAACTCCTCGGCAAGATTCCTTATCTCGATGGAGGATTCTTCGAGGTCCACAAGCTCGAAATCGATTATCCTGATATCGAGATCCCGGACAAAGCTTTCGAGAAACTTTTCGACTTTTTCGATTGTTACTCATGGCACCTTGACGAACGGCCCGGTCAAGCAGACAACGAAATAAACCCGGATGTTGTCGGTTATATCTTCGAGAAATATATCAATCAGAAACAGATGGGAGCTTACTATACCAAGGAAGACATCACTGAATATATCTCAAAATACACATTAATTCCGTACTTGTTCGATGCTGCTCGGAAGAAGTGCGCCATCGCTTTTAATCCAGATAGTCCACTATGGCGTCTGCTCCGCAACGACCCTGACCGCTATATCTATCCGGCCGTAGGTCACGGTGTGACGTATGATTACGATTGGATCAACCATCGAGATCACAAGCGACGCACCGAGCCACTATCACTGCCTGCTGAGATCGAGGCCGGTGTGAAGGACGTTTCCAAGCGCGATGGCTGGAACAAACCTGCCCCGGAAGCATACGCCCTTCCGACTGAAACATGGCGGGAGGTAGTCGCACGTCGCGAGCGCTGTATGGAACTCCGCGAGAAACTTGGTAAAGGTGAGGTTCATGAGATCAATGATTTCATTACTCTCAACCTCGACATCTGGCAGTTTGCTCGTGACGTTATCAACAATACCGAAGAACCAGAGCTACTTCGCGCCTTTTGGCACACAATTGCCGGTAAGATACCGGAAAAGTCCAACGAGAATACTGAACCGGGGATAACTATTCTAGATCCTACATGCGGGTCCGGCGCCTTCCTCTTTGCGGCTCTACGCATTTTGGAGACACTCTATAGCGATTGCCTTGAACGGATGCAGCGGTTTGTCGAAGACATGGCAGATAAACCTTATCATCCAGGACAGTATAGCGATTTCAGAAAAGTGATTGGTCAAATCGAAAAGCACCCCAATGTCACTTACTTCATCATTAAATCAATAATCATTAACAACCTATTCGGTGTGGACATCATGGAAGAGGCTGTTGAAATCTGTAAACTGCGCCTTTTCCTCAAGCTCGTCGCCCAAGTAGAAACTGTTGACCAAATTGAACCACTCCCAGACATTGACTTCAACATTCGTGCCGGGAACACGCTAGTCGGATTCGCCTCACTCGATCAAGTTAAACAATCCATGGAAAGCGACTGGGTAAGTCTTCAGTCCCTGCCCCGCATCGAAGAAGAAGCCGAGTCGGTTGACCGAGCTTTTCAACAGTTCCGGAAGCAGCAGACTATCCATGGAGGCAGAGTCACAATCGATGACAAGCAGGAGCTCATGAAGCGACTGGCAAAACTGGACAATGAACTCGACCGTTATCTCGCCAAGGAATACGGTGTGAACGTGGATAAGCAGAATGACTTTCGTGTATGGAAAGAAAGCCATCAGCCATTTCACTGGTTTGTTGAGTTCTATGGTATTATGAACAAGAATGGGTTTGCCATAGTGATCGGTAATCCACCGTACATCTCCAAAGTAAAAGTACAAAGACTTTATAAGCTTCACAATTACATAACGGTTGATTGTCCTGACATATATGCAAACATTCTCGAACGAGCAAGTTCCTTTCTTAAACCCACCGGCCGAACAGGTATGATTGTTCCTCTAAGTCTGACGTTTTCAAGCGCTTTCTCGTCACTACGTGGCTTACTATTCTCGACGTACACTGCAAACTGGTTTTCATCTTTCGCCCGAATTCCAGCTGCACTTTTCAATGCCGAAGTCCGTGTCCGAAATACGATCCATATCGGGGCAGCAGGTAGCGGTGAACGCAAACAGTATAGCACGGTTCTGCACCGCTGGTTCGAGTCGGCTCGTCCCCACCTATTCTGGAATATTCGCTACGCACCATTCTCCCCCGGACCATATAAGGGGTTGATCCCAAAGATCGGATTTCCAGCCTTGTCTGCCGCCTATGAAAGTCTCTTCTCTAATACAGAGCATACAGTGGCATCATTTTTGTCACAAATCAGAACAAACTATGTTTTATATTTTAAGAAGAGCGCTTACAACTGGCTCAACTTTTGTCGGCGTCTTCCGCCGTGTTTCAATGAGAAGGGCGGACGAATAGACCATACTCAATTTGGATCAGTCGCTTTCCGCGATAAAGACACACGAGATCTGGCCTTCCTTTTACTGAACGGAAAACTCATGTATGTGTTTTGGGCTGCTATAGCCGACGACTTCCACGTTACACAATGGATGTTTGCTGACTTCCCGATCGACTTCGACTCAATGTCGTCGGAGCAGTGTTCGGTATTGCTGACGATGGCACCACAACTTGAGGCTCTCATGGAGGCCAACACCTCCTACAAGTTAAATGCAGGGAAGAAGGTAGGAAATTTTAATTTGGCAAAATGCCGCAGCCTAACTGATGTCAGCGACATGGTGTTTGCTGAACACATGGGCTTCACAGACGTATGGCAAGACATCGAACTCGCCTACTCACAGATTGTCAGGACAAACATCGGTGACGCAACGGAGAGCGAGGAGCTATAGTGAAAACGCGAGTGATTCAACAGGCGATTACAGAGGATTGTCTCTTTAACGTTATCTCTAAATGGTGCCAGTCTGGTTCCGGTTGCAAAAATCGGTCCATTAAGATTCTGACAGCCTTTGCATCAGGCGCGGGTGTCGCAGCATTGTCACCCCTCTTTGATGTGTTCTTGGGATATGATGGGAATACTATTGAAATCATTTGCGGCATCGACCGCAACGGGACCGATGCAGAAGCGATCCGCATGTTATACAACTTACAGGAAACCCACTACTCGACCTTGAAAGTCAGCATTTTTAAAGCACCTAGTCGTTCAGCGATCTTTCATCCGAAGCTCTACATCAATGAGCGTGGTGGGAAAATCGACTTCGTGATCGGGTCCGCAAATTTGACGAGTGGCGGATTAGGGTTAAACTTTGAAAGCATCGTCCTATATGAGGATGTACCAAGAAGCAACAAAGAAGCAAGAAATGCCATTTCCATCTGGAAAACCTACGCGGAACCGCATTCCCCGCTATCCCATTCCTACCTCAAAGCGTTGACCAGTGAAGAACGCACTTCTCTCTTACGCCGAATGCCGAAAAAATCAGTATGGGAAAAGAGAAGTACAAAAAGGGAAGTAACTGAGCTCTGGAAACCGTTATCACATGTACCACTTGCGAATAGTACGATTGTCCAGCACCGAAAACCTACCCCGCTTTCGGCCTTTCAAGGTGACTACCTGCTCATGGATGTGCTTAAAGAAACCCGAAGGACTCAGATGCAGCTACCACTTCCGGTTGTCACAGGTTTCTTTCGGGTGAAACGCGGAGAACATGCAGAGGTGAACGTGGCAATCCTGAGTCCCGAGGGTCTCACTCAACCAATTCGACGCCCATTAGTAATGTCCGGAACTTCAATGCGCCGCATTGAAGTTCCGGAGATCAAAACACGAGCAAGGAATCTTGCTATTCTGTTCTTGAAACTAAGAGGACGACGCCGGTTCGCATATTGCATCCTTCCTCGCGAATCTGATTCTTATAGGGTTGCAGATCAGCTACTCGAGAACCACGGTCAGCAAGGGGCAAAGGAACGTCGGTTCTTGATCGGACGGAAGGGTAACAAACAATGGGCCGTAGTCAAGACTCTACTTCCGAAGTGACACGCAAGGAAGTTATGAAGATACGACCCAAAAGAGGAAACAACACATGGCACCCAACATGGGTATTACGGACTAAAGGCGATGAAACAGTATTGAATCGTTCGAAAGTCGCGCTTTTTTGTTCCGTCAAGTGTCCCGGCAAACTAATTCTCGACACCTATGATCTCGCCAAGCGTTTCCGCGACGATGGCATCACCGTCATCAGCGGCTTTCACTCCCCCATGGAACAGGAGTGCTTGCGTATCCTGCTTCGATCCCAGAACCCGGTCATTTGGTGTCTTGCACGTGGGTTGTACCACAGGATTCCTTCAAAACCGGTAGACTGCCGGCTTGCTGTGAATGAAGGCCGGTTGGTCATGGTGACACCATTTCCTGATACCGTTCGCTACATCACCGCCGAGACAGCCACAACGCGCAATCGACTAGTGGTAGAATTGGCGAGCATTGTCGTCGTCTCTCACGCTGCTCATGGCGGGAAGATGGAAACCCTATGTCTCGATATCCTCGCCGAAGATAAGCCCCTCTACACTTTCGATCATTCAGCCAATACCGCCCTCATTGAGGCGGGCGCGATAAAAATAGGCGAAAGCACGAACTGGCAACTGGTTGCCAGCGCATCCACAGGCGCATCTATTGGGCGTGCTGGAACGGAGATCTCCAGTGGAAGCTGATCTTCTCCAGATTGGCGATGTATTGAAGAATGCACGCCGCTTCATCGTTCACATCTATCAGCGTACCTATAAATGGACTAAGGAAGGCCTACTTGAAAAGTTCGTTAGATGCCAGAGCTGCGGTGAGCTGGTCCTCTGAGCATGGCTCGAGGCACTTACGGATTGGAGCCATGACATACAGGACCATGATGCGCCAGCATCCGGAAGCTGAATTCAGGCTCGAAGAGGCAGCTTGGCTCCACCTGCATAAGTCCTCCCTGGATACCATCGATGATCGCCGGATTGACTCTATCCCGGAGAAACGGAGGAATCGAACAGGCATGTCGATCTGGAACGAGATTGCGGAGTGTGTGAGCGATGCATCGTTTATCGGGTAAAGTAGTGGAACAGGCCTATCAGAAGAAGGAGATAAAATGCCGGATCAGGATCTCTCTTGGAAAGACGCAATCAAAATGGTCCTCATAGATGCAGTTGATCCGATGCACTACACTGACATAGCCGATCAGATCATTGAACGCGGTTTGAAAACTGAGGTCGGTGCAACACCAGCGGCGACCGTTTCTTCAACAATTACGGTTTCTATTAATAGCGAGCAAGAAAGATCCCCATTCATTAGGATAAGTCGTGGATACTATGCTCTGCGCGTGAGCTGGTCCCCTTTCGTAGACAGGAGGTGTAGTTAGATTTGGGCGTGGCTTCTTGAGGGAGGGGACATGCCGAAGCGAGTGCATAGTGCGTCGTTCAAGGCGAAGGTGGCCTTGGAGGCGTTTCGTGGGGAGAAGACGTTATCGGAATTGGCGGTGCAGTATGGAGTGCACCCGGTTCAGATCAGTCGTTGGAAGAAGGAGTTTTTGGATCGAGCCCCGGAGATCTTTTCGGATGGCTCGGTGAAGAGTCGAGAGGCGGAGCTTCAGCGAGAGTTGGACGAAGCGCACCGTCAGTTGGGTCAGGCGAAGGTTGAGTTGGACTGGGCCAAAAAAAAAGCTGAAGAGCTTTCATCCCGTCGAGCGAAGAACGGCCGTTGAGATGGAGCAGACATCGGTTAGCATAGTCCGGCAGTGTGAGATGCTGGGCGTTAATCGATCGACGCTTTACCGGAAGCGGACAGGCAGATCTCTTGAGCCGCTAGAGTTGATGGCCGCGATAGACGAGCTCTACACGGCTCATCCCACGAAGGGGGCGCGGCGGATCAGCAAGGATCTTCAGGATCTCGGGCTGAAGGCAGGTCGTAAGAGGGTCGGACGATTGATGAAGCTAATGGGGCTTGTGGCGATATGTCCCCGGCCTGACACGAGTCGTCCGGCGAAGAGTAACGAGAAGTACCCCTATTTGCTCAGAGGGCTTACGATCTCACGTCCTGACCAGGTCTGGGCGTCTGACATTACCTATGTGCGGATGCCTCGAGGCTGGAGCTATTTGACGGTGATCATGGACTGGTACAGCCGGAAGGTTCTCTCCTGGCGTCTGTCGAACACGCTTGATCCGAGGTTCTGCTTGGAAGCGCTTGAGGAGGCTCTTGAGAAGTATGGCTGTCCTGAGATCTTCAATACGGACCAGGGCAGTCAATACACCGGGAGCGAGTTCACCGGCTTGCTGAAGGCTTCTGGGATCAGGATCAGCATGGATGGGAAGGGCCGAGCGCTGGACAACGTGATGGTCGAAAGGTTCTGGCGAACCTTGAAGTACGAGGAGGTGTACCTGAAGAGTTACAGGGACATGGTGGAGGCCAGGATCGAGCTGGGCAGGTATCTGGAATGGTACAACGGGGAGAGGAAGCACTCTTCGCTGGGATACAAGACTCCGGATGCCGTATACTCAACCCGGAAAACCGGAAACCATGAAGCCGCCTGAGTTTAACACAAAACGCCCCTCGAGCTGTCTACAAAACCGGGGCCACTTCAGCGATACCGATGGAAGCACTCCGATAGAGCAGATTGGCGCCGAGGAAACTGACTTTATACAGCAGGAAGAAACAGTTTTCATCAACGCGTTCGGAATGTATTGGGCGCGTGACAAGGTTCTATGGGCATCTGCCACTCCCAAGCTGCTCGGTCGTCAAAATCCGAAGAGCACTGTTGTTGACTTTGCTAATCAAAAAGGCGTTTATCTTCTACACGATAGAAGATATGTTGTCTATGTCGGACGAGCAACCGAACAAACGCTTGTGTCACGCCTTAAAGACCATACCCACGATCGTCTGGAAGGCCGTTGGGACAGATTCTCCTGGTTCGGCGTCTACCCGGTACGCGATGATGGGAATCTTTCCGATGAAAATACGCAAGCATATCGGCAGCCAATTTATGAGCATAATATATTGATAGTCACAATGGAGGCATTGCTGATCGAAGGGCTGGAACCCCCACAGAACAGGAAGCGCGGTGATGACTTCCGTGGAATCGAGTTCATTCAGGAAGAAGATCCTGATATCCGGCGTCGTCAATTATCGCAACTGGTGGATGAGATGAAAATGAAAATTAATAGTATGTGATGACTCATTTCGGCAAAGAGCTTTATTTTGGAGGACAATTTGTGATTGCGAAGGCATCAGTCGAACACCCAATCTATATTGTTGTGGGGGAATGCCTTTAATCAAAGTGAAGGTCCAACTCGTCAATCGATTCTCCAGGAGCATGCTGCGGCTTGTCTTGATAGACAGGCCTCCTGAAGCCGCCATGCTTCATAGCGATCCGGTTTCATTGCTTTGTACGCTCGAAACCCACCTCGGCTTCTCCCTCCCCGAGCAGCCCGAGGTTCTGCGGGCGATACGGCTTCTCGGCAGGCTCGGCATCCCCGGCGCTTTCTGGGGCGAGTCGGCGGAGAAGAATCCGCTCGCCACGGCGCAGCGACTCCTCCGCTGGAACGAGGAGCTTCGGCTGGCCGGTTGGCAGGGGCAGGCGGTGTCGCCACGGCTGGGACAGCTCTCGCAGCTTGTGGAAGGTTCCCCTCCGGGTATCGCCGGGCGGGTCGCGCGCGTGATCGAGGCGCTGAAGGTTCAGGTGGTCGATCTCGAGTCGATCGAGCTTATGGGCATCAGCAGGGGCGAGCTGCCCGTGCTGTTCCGGCGCCTGCTCGAAGTCCTCGAAGCCGGGGGCACAGTCATAACAGAAACCCCGATCGAGACGGTGACGGGCAGCGGCGATCTTGCGGGCTGCCTGGCTCCGGGCTACTCGCCCTTGGGCTCCGGCGAGCTTCGCATGATCCGCCCGCAGGGTCCGCTGACGGCCGCCGATCTCGTGGCGGCATGGCTGGCCGGGCTCGATGACCTGTCCGGCACCGTGGTCGTTGGCGGCGACGAGATTCTGGACAGCGCCCTGCACAGGCACGGGCTGCCCACGATCGGGGCGGCCAGGGCTACGGGCGGCGAGACGCTGCTCCAGATCCTGCCTCTTGTAGTCGCTCTCGGCCGGGCGCCGCAGGATCCGCAGGTCGCCCTCGAACTCCTGTCGCTTCCCGAGTCGCCCGTTCCGCACGGCATTGCGAACAGGCTGATCGAAGCCCTGAGGCAGTGGCCTGCGACAGGGAGCGATGACTGGAACGGCAGGCTCGTTTCCGGCATCGAGGCCATCCCCGACGAGGACAGGAGGAGGCGCGTCCGGGAGCGCCTGTCGGTGCTGTTCTCGACCTGCGCCGACGGCGACGGGTTCCCGGCCGGTGCGCTGGACAGGCGTGTGAATGCGATTGAAACCTGGGCGAAGGGCATGGCGCGGAATGCAGGGGAGCAGGCCTGGCGCTGGGACTGCCTGCTGCACCAGCTTGCCTCATTCCGCAGGCTCTGCCGCGAATCCGGCCTCGATAGCCTTCCGAAGCCCCTTGTCCAGAAGCTGATCGTTGCCGCCACCTCGCTGGTAGGCCTGCCGCCGGCCCATGCGGCGCAGGCGGGGCTCGTGTCGGTCGACGATCCCGGGGCCTTGCTCCGCCCCGTCCGCAGGGTGGTGTGGTGGAACTTCACCGAGCGCAGCGCCCCTTCGGTGGATCAGCCCTTCCTGTCGCCCGACGAGAAGGCGTCGCTGGAGGCCCTGGGCTGCGAGTTCCCCGAGCCGGCGGAGCTGGCGGCGAGGAACAGCCGCGCGTGGCGCCGTCCGCTGCAGATGGCTTCCGACGCCGTGCTGCTGGTCTGCCCGCGCTTCGGGGCCGACGGCGAGCCTGAGGCCCCCCATCCCCTCTGGGACGAGGTCGTGTCCGGCCTCGAGAAGGATCAGTCGGCGAAACTTATCGGCGAGATGCCCCCGGGCGTCTGCGCGAATCGAACCGTCCCGGCCCTGCCCGTTCCTTCGCCGAAGAAGGAATGGCGCGTCATCCCGCCCGTCAGTATCGGCTACGCTCGTCCGTTCTCGCCCAGCGCGCTCGAAAAGCTGCTGGGCAACCCCCTCTACTGGGTTCTGGAGTATCCCGGCCGCCTCCGCGCGGGTCGGTTCGATCCGCTTCCCGCCGGCGCGCTGGTGATGGGCAGCCTGGCACACAGGATCGTGGGCGACCTGCTTGCGGAATGCGTCGGGAAGGCCGTTCACGATCCCGAGCAGGCCTTCGTGACCGCAGGCCGGAGATTCGACGAGCTGGGCCCCCGGCTGGCGGCGGGCTTCTTCATGCCGGGCCAGGAGCGGGAGAGGGCCAGGCTGCGGCACACCGTCGTCAGCGTGGCGCGGGACCTGTTCAGACACCTCTCGGAGAACGGCGCGACGGTCAAGGCGGTGGAGTCACCGCTGGAGGGCGGTATCGACGGGATCGCGCTCTCGGGCAGGCCCGACCTCGTCCTGGGCGACCCCGACATCGTGCTGGACATGAAGTGGGGCAGGATGGTCGACCGTCGCAGGGAACTCGAGAGCGGCGGCGCCCTGCAGCTTGCTGTCTATGCCGCCCTGCTCCGGCGACGGGTGTCGATCGGCTACTACATCACAGAGAAGCAAAGCCTTCTGATCCGCGGCCCCTCCGGGCTGGACGGGATGAAGATCGACGGCCCCGAGCCCGGCGAGATCTGGGAGGCGGCGAGTACGGCCATCCATGAGCGCCTGGAGCAGTTCGGCGAAGGCCTGGTCGAGGATACCTGCGCCCTCGCTGCGGGGGAGGAGCTTCCGAAGAGCAGCCGTCTGGAGGAGGGACGCCTCGTGATCGCCCCGAATCCAGAGCGGTTCGCGCTCGGCTGGATCAGCGGCGGGACGGTGGAGGGATGAACCCCATCAGGATAATCACCGCCAGCGCCGGAAGCGGGAAGACATACCGCCTCGCCGAGGAGCTGTACGATGCCGTGAGCAGCGGCGATGCCCGCCCGGAAGCCATCCTGGCCACCACATTCACCGTGAAGGCCGCATCCGAGCTGAAGCAGCGGGTACGAGGGAGGCTGCTGAAGTCTGGGCTGTGTGCGGAGGCCGAGAGGCTGGGAGCAGCGCGATTCGGGACGGTGAACGCGGTCTGCGAGCGGTTGGTGGACGAGTACGCCTTCGAGCTGGGGCTGCCTCCGGGGATGTCGGTTCTGGACGAGGAGGCGGCGGACCGGACGATGAGGGAGGTGATCTCGTCCGTCCTGACGGACGACGAGATCGAGCTTGCCGGCAGGCTGGACCAGGCATTCCAGAAGTGGGAATGGCGCGAGGTGGTCGGCGAGATAGTCGCCCATGCGCGATCGAACGGCATCCCGGCCGAGGCTCTGCCGGGTTTCGCCGAGCGCAGCCGTAAGGGCTGCCTCGCTCTTCTTGGCAGGCCCGAGAGCGATGGAACCGGCCTGGAACGGAAGCTGATCGAGGCGGGCGAGAGCTTTCTCGAGGTGTTCCCCTCCCTGTCCGACCCCACGAGTACGACAGGAGGAATCGTCAGCAACCTCCGTCTCACTCTCCGCAAGCTGCGGGAGGGGCCGGTAGCCTGGAAGGAATGGGCAAGGCTGGCTTCGGCGAATACAGGCGTAAGGTCGCGAGACGCCTTCGCCGTGGTCAGTGAGGCCGCGTCGGCGCACGACAGGCATCCCGGCCTCCGTTCCGACGTGACCGCTGCCATCGACCTCGTGTTCGAGCTGGCCGGGCGCTCGATGAGGGAGTACCAGACCTACAAGCAGACCCACGGCGTGATCGACTTCCCCGACCAGGAGATGTACGCCCTCGAACTGCTGGACCGCCCGGATGTGAGGGAGAGGCTGTCGCACGAGATCGACCTCGTGCTCGTGGACGAGTTCCAGGACACCAGCCCCATCCAGCTCGCCATCTTCCTCAGGCTCGCGTCCATCGCCAGGCGCAGCGTCTGGGTGGGCGACCAGAAGCAGTCCATCTTCGGTTTCCGGGGCACCGACCCCTCCCTGATCGATGCCGTGATCGAGAAGGTGAGCGCTGATTCCGAGCCGGAATCCCTGCCCAGAAGCTGGCGCAGCCGCCCCGGCCTCGTGAAGCTGACTTCGGAGCTTTTCGCCCCTCCGTTCGCCGAAGTCGGCATCCCGCGTAAGCGTGTCTGCCTCGATCCTGCCGTCGAGGAGCCTGCGGAGGGCCTGGGAGAGATCGTCGAGCGCTGGGTGCTCGACTCCAGGAACAAGAGGGACGATGCCCCGGCCCTTTCGGAGGCGCTCTCCAACCTGCTGGCGGACGAAGAGGTTTCCATCCGCGACCCCGGCGACGGCGCCGTGAGGCGGCTCCGGCCCGGCGACGTCGCGATCCTGTGCTGGACGAACGCCACATGCACCTCGGTCACAAAGGCACTTGAATCCAGCGGAATCCGCGTTTGCATGCCGCGTCCCGCTCTACTGGCCACGCTCGAGGGACGGCTGGCGACGGCGGGCCTGAGGCTATGGGCCGATCCCGGAGATTCGCTTGCCCAAGCAGAAATCGCCTATCTGACGGAATACCCGGACAATGGCGACGCCTGGCTGACCCGCGTGGTGGAGAAGGCGGGAGACAGACCTTTCGAAGACAACCCTGCCGTCGCGGCGATCCTGCAGGCTCGTGCGGCCCGTCCCGGAGCCTCTCCCGTCGAGGCCCTCGATGCGGTGATCGAGTCAGCCCGGCTGGTCGAGATCTGCCACAGGTGGGGGAACACGCCGGCCAGGCTCGCGAATCTCGAGAAGCTGAGGTCGCATGCAGTTCTCCATCAGGCCGGGAGGCTCGAGGAAGGTGCGGCGGCAACGGTCGTCGGGTTCTACCAGCATCTCATGGCCCTGGTGGAGGCGCAGGGCGACGATCAGGGCGAGGCCTCCGGACAGGATGCCGTGACTGTGAGCACCTGGCACAGGGCAAAGGGGCTGGAGTGGCCCGTGACGGTTCTGTTCGAGCTGGACAAGAAGCCGCGCGACAACCCCGCCCTGGGGGTCCACGCGCTGACAGACGGAACCGGCATCAATCTGGACGATCCCCTCGCCGGCAGATGGATACGCTACTGGCCCTATCCCTACGGCGATACGAGCAGCGGCATCCCGTTCAACGAGAGGCTTGCGGCGTGCGCGGAGAACGTGTCGGCGGTGGAACGGGAGCGCCGTGAGCATCTCAGGCTGCTCTACGTGGGATGGACCAGGGCGCGGGACAGGCTGGTCCTGGCCGGTAGAAAGAAGGCGCTTGCCGCCGGGATGGTCTCGCTACTGAAGACCGGCGGGGCGGAAGGCGTCACCGAGCCGGAATCCGACGAGGTGACATGGGCGGGGATCCCGGTCCGGGTGAAGCAGAGGATGGCGGCTCCGGCGGAATCACCGGCGCCTCCGAGCGCGCCCGGGATGATGCTGCCCGAGGGCACGCCGAGGGAGTACCCGCCGGCCGTGATCCATCCGTCTTCGCTCGAAATCCTGGGAACCGCGGGAGAGCCCGCAGTCCTGGGAGAACCGACGGGGATATCCGGCAGTTCCGAGTGGGCGGATCTGGGAAACGCGGTGCACGGTTTCTTCGCGGCCGACAGGGAGGGCTATCCAATCGAGCTTCGAAGGGAGATCGCGCGCCGGCTCCTCGAAGGATGGGGCGTGTCGTCCAGCCTGACCGTCGACAGTCTGATCGAGATGTCGTCCCGGCTACACAGATGGATCGGCTCGAACTGGCCCGGAGCCGTCCGGTCCTCGGAAGTGCCGCTCACGATGCAGGACGAGAACGGCTCGATCATCACCGGAACCGCGGACATGGTGCTCGATCTTGGCGACCGCATCGTCCTGATCGACCACAAGACGTTCCCCGGATCACGCACCCAGGCCGTCGAGGAAGCGATCGGCTACGCCGGCCAGCTCGGGGCCTACCGCCGGATGCTGGAGGCCTCCACCGGCAAGCCCGTCATCGCCTGCTACATCCACTGCCCCGTGCCGGGGATCGTGGTGCCGGTGCTGTCCACCTGATCTGCCGACACTCATCGGAAATACTCGACACAACCGAATCGCCGGCTGCCTGAATTGAGGGCCCGGTGACTCATGCCGCAGGTGATAGCTGCCTTGACATGGTGTAGCATTTACTACAAAATAGGCTTGACATGAAGCAGTATGCGCCCGGCAAAGGAGGCCGTCCATGGAGAAACGATGGTTGCGGCAGAAGGTTTCGGGAATATCCGCAGGGAAGTAGCAGCCTTCCTGGGCGAGTTCAGGAAGATCGCCACCGGCAAGGGGTTGATCCGCGTTGACGAAAGTGCGAAGAACATGGAGACTCTGCTCAAGCTTGGCATCACGGAGAGTCAGCGTTTCGAGGAGATTCTCTCTCTTTCAATCGACGACTTCAGCGACATCTCACCCGAGAGAGCCGAAGGCGAAGCGAAGTGCTACATCTTCGGGAAGACGGTCGCCGAATCACTGGTCTACATCAAGATCAAGATCGATTACAGGAACGGGATCGGGTTCGCTCGATGCGTTTCGTTTCACCTACCAGAGCGGGAGATGCTGTTCCCTTTGAAGGGATGAGCGAAATGGAGAAGATGCCCTGCATGGCATGCGGTGAAGAAATAGCTCTCGATGGCCCCGGAACCGTGAATGGCTGCCTTACTGTGCGCGGAGAGGAGATCAGGGTCGAGATTCCCGGGTTCGCCTGTCCGAGCTGTGGTCAGAAGTACACGACGGAGATGAAGCCCTGGGACATTGCCGATGCTGTCTACAGAGAGTACAGGAAGCGGCACGGGATGGTAATGCCCGAGGAGATTCGTGCGTTTCGCCTGAGAATGGACATGACGCAGGACGAGCTTGCGATGCTTCTGGGGTGCAGCCGGATCACCATCAGCAGGTACGAGAACGGCGCCCTCCAGGAGTCCTCGCACGACAACCTCCTACACACTGCGATGGATCCCGGTGGCTTCAGGAATTTGCTGGGGAGTTCGTCCATCCCTGAAACCCGGCAGAGGGAGCTCCTCGCCCGTTTCCGGGAAGAGGGAGTCTCCGCGCAGGCCTCGCTCGAAGCGCTGCTGGGCAGTTCGTCACCGAGCGAGTTCACGGGTTTCATCCGGCCCGACGCGGACAAGCTGGTTGCGGCTGTTCTCTACTTCTGCAGGAACGGAATCTCGCGGACGAAGCTGAACAAGCTCCTGTTCTACGCGGATTTCCTTCATTTCAAGGAGTTCGGCGTATCGATCACCGGGGCCAGGTACGCCCACCTGCCCTTCGGCCCCTGCCTTGACGAGTATCAGCACATTCTCGCCATGCTGATCGAAGGCCGGAAGGCGCTAGGAGTCGAGGAGATCAAGAGTTCCGGGCGAGAGGGGGAGATGATCGAGCTCCTCAAGTCGCAGGTTGCACCTGATCTCGGTGTTTTCTCCCCGTCCGAGATGCAGGTCATAGGCGCTGTCGCTCACCAGCTCGAAGATCTGAGCGCGGAGAAACTCAGCAGGAAGTCGCATGACGAAAATGCCTGGAAGAAAACCACCGACGGTCAGCTCATCTCGTTCGAGTATGCAGCCGATCTCGGCCTCGAAATGACAGGAGAGAGGTGAAGATCATGCCGGGAGGGTGTTATTACTGCGGCAGCTCGATAAACCTCGAAAACGATCATGTCCGTGCTAAGAGCAAGGGCGGTGTGACGACCGTCGTCGCATGTGCCGCATGCAATCGCAGTAAGGGCTCTAAAGCTCTGTCGGAATGGCTGCGCTGGCTCAGGGAAAACGATTCATATCGCTGGGGAAGAATCGTCTTGAATCAAGAAAAGCGCAATAACAGGGTATCTCAGATCGTTCGCACGATTCTGAAGAAGGAAGTTTGAGCCAAGGCCTGGATGAAGGGGGAACGCTCGGGATGAAGATCGTAAGGCTGCCGGCGCCCCGATGCGATCATCAGGGTTAGCGGAAGCAGAATAAGCACCTGCTCGAAGCAGGTCGATGCCGAGTCGATCCTCAAGATCTAACTATCAACGCTTATCACGATAACAGGTATTTCCCGCCCTCGAATCGGTGAAGGTCCTCTCGGTGGAGGACAGCCCGGAGGACGCCCCGGAACCAACCGACCTCGGCTCGAACGAGAACGAGGACTAATCCAGCCGACGCCGACCACTCAACTTACAGTTCCGTTACCTCCGATGAAGGATGGAAGAGGGTGAATGGAGGCTTGATAACGGAAATTGGCAAATCTTGACATACTGCGCTATAGCAGTATAATGTAGCGTACAAGGGCCTTCGGTGGGTCATCTGTTCAGTCGTAGGGTTTTCCTGCGGCTACCAGTCCCATCTGGCCCTCGACGGAACCACTCCGAAGGGCCTGCCGCTGCTGGGGAACTGAGAAGGGAGGTCTCATGCCCGAAATAAGGATCGGCGAAAGAATCCGCCAGATCCGTGAGAGACAGGGCATAAACCAGGAAACCATGGCGAAGTGGCTGGGGATTTCCCGCGCGACGCTCGTGCAGATCGAGTCCGGGGATGCCCAGCCCGGCCTGTCTGTCCTGGACAAGCTGGCGTACCGGCTGGGTTGCGATCTCAGAATCCTCGTGTCAGGCCCGGATGGAATCGATCCTGTGCATGTGATGCTCCGCGCGGACCCTGCTCTCGAGGGAAACGTCGAAGCGTACGAGTCGATCCAGAAGTGCCTGCGGATCGGCGAAGAGGTAGCCCTTCTCGAAAGCATGCTCGGTATAGACAGGATCGGAGACAGGCAGATCAGTTACCCGACGCCGACTCCCTCGTCGAAGATGGATGCCGTGAGACAGGGCGAGAGGGCCGCCGCTTCAGAGAGGCGCCGACTGGGGCTGGGCGACGCTCCGGTCGAAAACATGGTCAGTCTCCTCGAAGGCCAGGGGATCTGCACCTCGCAGACCCCGCTCTCCGGGCATGTTTCCGGCGTATCGTTCCTCGGCCGTCACGGCGTCTTCATTTTCGTGAACGGTTCCCATCCGGTTGCGAGGAGAAGGTTCTCCTTCGCCCACGAGTATGCCCATGTAATCCTCGATCTCAGGGAAGATACGAGCGTAATGGTGAGCCGCGATGACGAATCTGGCCTGCTCTTCGAGGTCCGCGCGAATGCTTTTGCGGCTGCATTCCTCGCTCCCGATCAAGGGTGCAGGGCGTTCCTGCAGGAGAGCGGCAAGGGGAGACCGTCCCGCGTCGAATACTCGGCCTTCGGCGGCGGAACCAATGTGCGGGTGAACGAGAGGAACGTCGCGTCCGAGCAGTCCATTCAACCCTTCGACATCCTCCTCCTGGCCCGGCATTTCGGAGTAAGCGCGGAAGTTGCGGCATTCAGGCTGTCGAACCTCGGATTTATCGGTGACGAAGAGAGGGACCGATTCCTGGCTGCGAACAGGAGCGGATCCCTCGCCGGCCTGAAGAGACTCGTCCGGGAGCCTTCCTGGTTCGAGGACCGAGAGGACTTCAGCTTCTCTTCGAGGTTGCTCGGACTGGCCCTCGAAGCCAGGCGCAGGGAGGAGATCACAACCGGGCGGCTGATTGAGATTGCCGAACTCGTCGACATCGACAGATCGGCCGTGGAAGAGGCTCTGGCTGCGATCGGCAGGGATGAATAGTCTGCCGCCGGGAGAGGAGCCGGCCGAAGGGTCCGGGCGGCGCAGGATAGCGGTCGACGCCTGCGTCCTCATCAACCTTCTCAGGCTCGGTCGGCTGGACATCCTGGATGAGTCGACATCCCTCTTTCCCGTCGTAACAAAGTCCGTCCTGAACGAAATCACGGACGAAGATCAGCGAAGGGCGCTCGATTCATCCTGTACCGCCGGCCGCATTGATTCGCTCGATCCCGTCGATCCTGCTGCAGTGAGCGTATTCATAGATGCTATAGAAAGAGGTCTGGGCCGGGGTGAGGCTTCATGCATCGCCCTCAGTGCAGCGGCCGGTATCCTACTCGGCTGCGACGAGAGGGCCGGATGCTTCATGAGGGTTGTGGAGGCCAGCGGCTTGTCCGGCAGAATTGTCACGACTCGTGATCTCATGATCATGGCCATCCGTGAGGGCAGGCTGCGATTCGACGAAGCCAATGGCCTTCTCGATGCCTTGAGAACGCGCTTCAAGTACAACGTCCCGGGGATCCAGCAGAGCGAAATCCACGGCAACCGGCCCGCTGGATCGAATTAACCGGTCCTTTCAACGATAGACCGGCACACCATTCAGAACGGCGGGTAGGTCGCGTCGGGGAGACTCTGCGCTCGACCTCGCGGAAGCAGCGGCGCCCCGCGAGGAAGGGCAGCGGCGGAGGGACTGGCGATCGTGGCCGTACTGCAAGATCCGCTTCTAGACCTCCAGCGTCGGGTCGCCGCAGCAGTCGAGAAGCGGACGGTGAAGCTCAAGGCAACTTCAGGCTGCAGACGGTTCCGCGGCTCCTGACCGGAAAGGCTTCCGAAAGGCTGCGGCAGGCTCCAGCCGCTTCCCGCAGTTCCTCTCGGGTGAGCGTGAAGCGGAGAGGCGTTTCGAGGCGCACCCCGCCGTGCTGCGTGTCGATCGGCAGGCCCAGCTCGCAGTCCAGGTGAACGATCAGTGAGATCATGTCATCTACGGATTCCCCGCCGGTTCGATCCCCGGCGCCTTCGACCTCCATTCGCAGGCATGGTTCAACGAAGTTGATGGAGGGGGATGCGTCTCCGTCCGATGAAATCTGCGAGAGCCACTCCGCGAGATCGCAGAGTTCTGTTGAAAGCAGACATGGATCGCTTGCGGCCCACGAGTGCCCCCCGGTGTCGCTCGCTTCGACGCGGATCACGAGCCAGTTGAGATCCAGCTCGGGAAGCGGCGATTCGACGTCCGCGGGGAACTGGTATCCCTCGACGCCCAGCTCGAGCCGGGCGCCGTCACTGGAACAGAGCTTCAGCCCCATGAGAATCCGTACTCCTTCCGACTATCCTATCTGCGGGTGAGGGAGAGCTTCCATCGGTAGTACCGGCCCAGCTCGTCGGTGAACGGGTGGGACTTCAGTGCGCAGACCCGTTCCCAGGTGGTCGAGAGCGTAGTTATGTCCTCCCGCATCCAGTTCTGAGAGACCGGAACGGGATCGATCAAAACGAGCAGGACTGCCAGGCGCTTGTGCCTCGGCAGGCCGGTTGTCTTGTCCAGTACGCTCGTCGTTCTGCCGTAGCGCTCCAGATACATGAGGCGCATCTCGATCTGATCCAGATCCCGGTGGATTCCCTGCCCCCTGGCCAGCTTCGAGGTCCACTTGCTTTCTCCGATCAGGAGCGTGTCCTCCGTTGAGATCGAGAAGTCGATCTCCGGGCCGTCGGGCGAGTTCGTCTGCGGGTGGGGAACTCGTCTCCAGAGCGTGATATCGCTGTGATCGGGCCTGCCCGATCCGAGGCCGACCTCCCCGAAGAGCTCGGCGGTCCACCTCGTGCGGACTGCCTCGTCGCTCTTCGCAACGGTTCCGAACACCGACCAGGTGATGGCGTCCTCGCTGTGAAGGGACTGGAGATCGGTGTAATACCCGAGGTAGCTCTTGAGGCTGTTCCGATCCCCCGGATGGAAATCCCCTTCGTGTTTGCTCCGGTAGAGCTTCTGGGCGATCTCGGCCGGCTCTGCAGTTCCCCTGTCCACTCGCAGGAGATTCGAGTAATGCCGACAGACGGCCGGTACTCCTCCTCTGCTTTCCACAACTTCGATCGGGTGACCGTTCCAATCAGAAATGTGCATCCAACTCCCTTCGTCTTTGTGATGCCTTCCACACGATCACCTGGAGCAACCGGCTTGCCAGATCGGATGACGCCCGCCGGGAGAGGATCAATGCGGGTGCGCCTGGATCGAATCGTCATGATTTGACGGCAGCTCCGTGCGCTTGTGGCCGCAGACTGACGGATCGGCCTCCCGACAGCGCCGGGAGGCCGTCCAACATCCCGCGCCTGCCCCTACTTCGAGTTCATCTCGGCAAGGAGACGCTGGCGCAGCTTCTTCGATCTGGCGAGCATCACCGACCTGGCGATGGAGCCTGCGATTCCGAAGACCATCGAGGCTCCGAGCAGGCCGAGCACGATCCACTTGTGTGCTCCCGCGAGGAACTGCATCCCGAGCATGGGCAGGAGGACGAGGGACACCCCCGCCCCAATCAGGGCGAGCTTCCCGGGCAGCATCATCCGCCTGGCCCTGTTGATCCGGTCGGGATCGACGGGGCGCGTTCCCTTGATCCTTGCGGCGTTGCAGCCGTCGACGACGCATCTGAAGGGCTGCCCGCCGTACAGGAAGGTGGTCAGCCAGAATGGAAGATAGACCCTCACGCAGTCCTGCGAGACAATCGTGGTGGAGCAGTTCAGGTCCTTCCACCTGTCGCCGGGGATGCGGGGCCGGGCAACCGACGCGGCTATCCTCTCGATCTCGTCCTCCACCCTGCCTGCGAACTCCGAGCTGTCCTTGTCGAAGGGCTCCAGCGTGAATCCGGCGAGCTGCTCGGTCTTGAAGGAGACGGCGCTCGACGCAGGCACCTCCTCGCAGAAGGCAGTCAGCTCGGGGTCAACCGAATCGGAGGCCAGGGTGTAGATCAGATATCTGCCGTTGATAACTCCGTTGCTGGGCCTCCAGTCCGTCACCGTCCTGTGCTTCTTCACCAGCTTGTCGCCCTGCATCTCGATGTACTCCTCCTGCCTGTCGTAGCCGGAGGATGCGAACCAGTCGGCCTTGTACTCCCCGCTCCACGCGTAGAACGGGAGATAGGTCCCCTTCGTTTCGATCTCGGCGGTAAGTACGTCGTCGGGGGTGAAGGCCCCCTCGCTGAGCCATCCTCTGATCGCCTTCAGGAACGTGTCGTTGTTCACCCGGAAGGGAGCAAGGAGGTCGGGTGCCTCCACCGAGACCTCCCTCGCTTCCGAAGCGCGCTCGAAGTTCGAGCCGCAGTACCCGCATACCGATACGTCGAGACCGGGAAGGAACTGAACATCCGCACCGCAGTTCGAGCACTTGAGCGCCTTTAGCACCAGCTTGTCCGTCATCCTGTTCCTTTCTGAATAAGTTGAATGCCATCACTGCTTCTCTTCGATCCCCTGCGACGCTGCCGGTCGTGCCGGGAGCAGCCCTGATCCGGCAGAAGCCGGGGGTTGGCTGCACTAACTGCACTCTCCCACGAGTGTTATGGCTTCGGGCGGGAGTCTATTCGGGATCGGGAAGCGTGGAAGGCCGCTGGGGATGATCCAGCTCCAGAGAGTCTCGATTGAGTTTATCCAGTGCTCGAGGACGAGGATCTCGTTCGCCGTGTGTTCGTAGCGGTAGCCGACGCTCAGATTCACTCCGCAGATATCGCGGCAGAGGGTGCAGATGTCCGTACAGGAATTCCTGTCGGGCTCCGAGAAGCCTCTCAGCGAGGAGGCGAGATACCTGCGGAAATGCCTCGACCCGACTTCATAGCACTTGTAGTCCAGTTCATTCCGTCGGTCGAGCTCTATCATGAAACCGTGGGTTCCGTTGATCTCGTCGGCGATGTCGGGGTTGGATTTCATCAGGAAGGTACTCCCGACCTGGCCCGTCTCCTCTCCTGAAACAACGAGGAGTGAGTGGCCGAACTGCCTGAACTCCCAGAGGATGGCGCAGCCGGCCCGATCGTCGGCGCCCAGCCCCCGGCCTTCCCCGTTGTCGGAATGGAGGACTCCGTCCCGCTTGATGAAGCGTGACGGCGGGAACGAGGAGGAATGGTCAGGGTCGCAGTCCCAGACGGTGTCGGCATGCGCCACGAGAAGGACTCTGTCCTTCCGCTCACCGGGTCTGTAGACGAACGACTGCTCTCCAGAGCCTCTCGCGATCGCTCCCGGCAGCGAAGCGAAGCGCTCGATCAGGGGTTTCGTGGTCTCGAGGGGGTACTGCAGGAACTCGAACAGGGTTTCGTAGTCCGGATTGGTCATAGATGAACCGCCTTTCCGCCGGGATCCGCACCGGCGCCACAGTAGAAGCACAGGGAATGCCAGCGCGGGAAAGGCTGTTTATCGATGGACTTGACAACAATTGCGACGCATCAAATCCGGAGGCGGAGATTCGTGACCGTCAGGGCCGGGATGTCGTCAGGAAATGACGGGGTGCGTCAACGGGAGAGCGATGCAAATGAAACTCTGCCAGTATCATATGGAATGACGGGAATTATCGGGGCAAATGCGCGGTCATTCGGCATCAGGCCGGCCGTCGTGTCGTCGGAAGCGTCAAGGCTTGGCGTATCTGCTTGTTGTGTCACATTATGCAGGATCGTAACCTGTTCTTTTGAGGCTCCGCCCCCTTGACAACGGCATTCCCGAGACGTATAATACGCTTTACTCCACCACTACATAAATGACTGTCGCTGCCGGAAACGGCAAGGTGCGCGCTCTGCATCGGCATCGCGCAGGGGGACGAGTGCGCTGTTCTCGCAGATAAAACGCGAGAGAATGGGGTACTGTTGTCAAATAAAACTGTAAACGATGCGACAAGATCTGACTGTCATCGGTGAGTGACGGGCAGATATTGATGCTTTTGGGAATCAATGAAGACGCTGCACCGCTGAAAACCCCGATATGGAGAGCATCCTGTACGATTGACTCAAATCCGGCAGACCTGGCAAGCCGGATGCTCTTATACGGGAGGAAGGAGGAAAGAGACAGGGGCCCCTGGAGTCGAAGGAGTAGTAGGAGCGGGAACTTTAGAATCTGGAGGTGTGAATGACAACTGCAAGGTGCCGGAAGGTTGCCGAAGCGAAACCCTTCCAGTCGAACAATGAATACCTGGAAGAGTACACTGCCCTGCTGGAAGCTCTCTGCCGTCTGAGGAACGGCGGACAGGAAGAAGACGAGGATTCGACGCCATACCGCAGCAGGAGGAAGGCATACGTCGCCAGCCCTCCTGATCCGATCAGACAGAAGCAGTATGGCAAGATGGAAAAGGCCTTCAGGAAGCGCACCGAGGCCACGATCGAAAAGGGCGAGGTGAAGCTGCCGCTGGCTTCGATCAGCATGCGGTACGGTCTTTCCGATTTCGAGGAGAGGATACTGTTCGCCTCGCTGCTCTACCCGACCAGTACATCCTTCGCGAGACTGATGGACGATACGACAGGATGCGGCTGCTTCAACATCAGAGCGCTTCTTCGTCTGTTCTGCGCATCGAAGGATGAGCAGACCGCCGCTCGCAGGGTCTTCACGCCGAGGGCTCCACTGTCCAGAAACGGTCTTCTCGACACAGGCTGCCGCAGGAGCTGGAAAACAATGAGCGAGGAGGACTTTCTCAGCCTCCGTCCCGAGCTGCCTTTCCGCATCAGCACCATGATTCTCGGGGAGGGCTTCTTCGACAGCGCTTCGGATGGCAGCCAGAGGCTGATCATTCCCGAGACCACCCTCGATGATATCGATCTGCCGGAGGAAACGAAGGCGTTGATACGACGGGTAGTGGACTTCGAGAAGAACCGCAAGTCCGTCATCGACGCCAATGCCGGGGAGGAGAGCTGCGATCCCCACCTGATCCTCCTGTACGGCCCCAGCGCGACGACCTCGCTGAAGACGGCCGGGGCAATTGCAGGAATGCTCGGCAGAAAGCTGCTCCGAATAATGACGAACCGCTTCCTCTCGCGCGAATTCGACGAACCGGATGATCTCGTCAGAACCCTCGGCATGGCTCGTCTCGACAACGCGATACCCTGCTTCACGAGAGCGGAGGGGCTGTTCGACGAGGACTGCTACGAACACATTGCAGAGGTGTTCTCGGAGGAACTGTCTGCATTCAACAATACGGTCATCCTGACGATCACCGGACAGCCCTGCTATACCTCCCTGCTCGGCAGCCTGGTCTCGTACCCGGTGGAGATCCCCACGCCCTCCACCGGCAACAGCTCCTCCTTCATCCGCGGGCTCATTCCCGAGGGCACGCCCATCTCCCCGGATCTGGACTTCGACCTTCTGGCCGAGCGCCTCAGATTCACCGGCACGGCTCTGGAGAGGGCGGTGAGGGCGGCCTGCGCAAGGGCCCGCTTGAGGTCGGAGAACGACGGGGAGCTGAAGATGGAGGACTTCATTCAGGCGTCGGACAACGACGAGCTGCAGGACATCAGGGCGAAGGCTACCACCTACCGGACCCGCGCCCGTGCCCGGCTGGCTGACGTGGTCCTTCCGGAGCCGCTTCTGGCCGACGTCCGTTCCATCATCTCGGCCGTCTCCGCCAAAGGGACCGTGTTCGACGAGTGGGGCTTCGGGGAGTCGTACAGGACGGGCAGGAGCATCTCGGCCCTGTTCTACGGTCCCAGCGGAACGGGAAAGACCCTTACTGCGGAAGCCATTGCCGGCGAGCTGGGAAAGCCGCTCCGGGTGGTTCAGATCTCCGGCCTCATGGACAAGTACGTGGGTGAGACCGAGAAGCACATCGTGGAAGTGTTCCGGTCGGCTGCATCCGCCGGAGAGGTTCTGCTCTTCGACGAGGCCGACGCGATGTTTGCTGCGCGGGTCGACGATTCCACGCACAGCAGCTATTACATCAACAGCCACACCAATACGCTGCTCCACGAGATGGACGTCTTCGGGGGGATCGTGCTGCTCTCGAGCAACCGGGAGTTCGCGATGGACAAGGCCTTCGAGCGAAGGATCCGCTGGAAGCTCGAGTTTCCCCAGCCGGACGCATCCGTGCGTGAGAGGATCTGGAGGAAGCTCCTGCCCGGGAAGGCTCCGCTGGCCGAAGATATCGACCTCGCTGCACTGGCCAGGGAGTTCGACTTCTCGGGAGGGCTCATCAGGAGCACAATCCTGAAGGCCGCGTTCGAGGCCGCCTCGATGGGCACCCGGATCACGCAGGAACTCCTCAGGAACGCCGCCAGGAACGAGAGGATCGTCAATCCCGAAGCGAAGGGCGGGATCGGTTTCGGAGCCACCGCCTGACCGTTTCGACCGCAGGGGGAGGGGGCCGTTACGGCCCCCTCCCCGTCACCAGGGACGAGAACTGTACCAGGCCGCGATGCGGCTGGAATGGAGAGCGGATTGATCGGAGCAATAGCCGGCGACATCGCCGGATCGGTCCACGAGTTCTCGGGCACGAAGACGAAGGATTTCGAGCTGTTCCCGCCGGACTGCTTCTTCACCGACGACACGGTCCTGACCGTGGCACTGGCCGACACGATCCTGACGGGAACCCCGTATGTGGAGAATCTCGTCGAGTTCCGCCGGCTGTACCCGTGGGCCGGGTACGGGGGCTCGTTCCTCTCGTGGGCATCAGGGAGGGATCACCGCCCCTACGGGAGTTACGGCAACGGGGCCGCCATGCGGATAAGCCCGGCGGGATTCGCCTTCGACGACCTGGAGACGGTGCTCGTAAAGGCGAGGGAGTTCACCGCCGTGACCCATGACCATCCCGAGGGGATCAAAGGCGGCATGGCCGCGGCTGCATGCGTGTTCCTGGCACGCACCGGATCCTCGAAGGACGCGATAAGGGATTATGTCGAGCGCGAGTTCGGGTACGACCTGAGCCTCCACACGGACGAGATCCGGCCTCTCTACGAATTCGACGAGTCCTGCCAGGGCACGGTTCCGCAGGCCATCAGGGCATTCTACGACTCGACCGGCTTCGAGGATGCACTCAGGACAGCGATCTCGCTTGGCGGCGACGCCGACACCCTGGCCTGCATCACCGGCGGGATCGCCCAGGCCTTCTACGGGGTTCCGGAATGGATCGAAAGTCGTGTCTACGGGATTCTCGACGAGCGCCTCGCCGGGATCGCGCGAAGATTCTCGAAGAGGTTCTGCGGGCGATGACCGGGGGGAGTGCTGTTCATCGTGGGCGGGTCGTTCGTAGATGTGATCATCGAGAGGAACGGTTTCCGGCCATACTGCGAGGATCAGGTCGTCGGTATGCTGCGTTCGCTCAAAACTCCTGGGGCGAAGGTCCGTTCACCCCTCCAGTGCAGGCTCTGTTCAGACGGAAGGCCCGCGATCTCCCCGTGACGGACGGCGGTCAGGATTTGACGGCAGCCCTGCTCTCCGATAGTATTTGCTTCCACTGTCGTATGGAGGTGCAGAGATGGCGGCTGTCGAAACGCTGGTGATAGACAACAGTCTCGACGGAGCCGCCGCCGGGGCCGCTTTCCTCCTGAAGCACCCGGATGCGCGGGTCTTCGTCTCCAGCGCGTACAGCCTGCCGTCACGCCTCGCCAATCTGCGCGAGTGGGACGAGAGCATCGCCTCGACGGCCGTCCTCGGCATCGGCTGCAAGAGATCCCCTGCGGAGCTTGTCGAAGCGATGAGACAGCTCGCCTTCCAAGGCGTCTCGATCTCCTGGTTCGTCGCCGGCGCGGGCCACCCCGAGCACGAGGCCGCAGTCAGATCCCTCTGCACGATCAAGAAGGACGAGACTGCCGGCACGCTCACCGATGCCGTGCTCGGGATGCTCGAGCTGCGCGATCATCCCCGGGCGAAGCTGCTGGAAACGATAGCGAGGAGCGGCAGGACCGACAGGATGACCGACAGAGAGGCAAAGACGGTTGCCGGGATCGCCGTCGCATCCATGTACAGATTCTTTCAGCTCGGCGACAGGGAGGTCTATCCCTCCGCCGTGAGGAAGCTGGCCGGCCTGGACGGGATCACCGAAGACGACCTCGCAATGGCCAAGAGGTTCAATGCCCAGGGCTGCATGGCCGGGCTGGACGGCTCATCGCCCGGCGTCAAGGAAGTGCGCAGGTTGGTGGGGCTGTATGGCCCGCTGGACTCCCTCAACGTCCTCGTCCTCGGCGAGACCGGCACTGGGAAGGAGCGGGTCGCGCGGCTCATCCACCAGGAGAGCCGCAGGGTCTCCGGCCACTTTCTCGCCGTGAACTGCTCCACCCTGTCGAACTCCGACCTTCTCGACTCGAGGCTCTTCGGCTACGTGAAGGGCGCGTTCACCGGAGCGGTGGCGGATCGTGCGGGCGTCATCGAGGCGGCGGACAAGGGCACGCTGTTCCTCGACGAGATCGGCGACATGCCGCTGGAGACGCAGGCCAAGCTGCTGCGGGTGATCGAGGACGGCTCCTTCAACAGGCTCGGGTCCACTCAGGAGCTGAAGGCCGACGTGAGGATCGTGGCCGCGACCAACCGGAACCTCGCCGGGATGGTCCGGGACGGCAGCTTCAGGATCGACCTCTACTACAGGCTGCGCGAACTCGTCATACGCATCCCGCCGCTGAGGGACAGGCTCTGCGATCTCGGCCAGATTGTCGGAACGATAAGACGCGATCTCGCAGCGGAGCACGGGCGCAGGTTCCCCGATCTGAAGGCGGAGCAGTACGAGCTGCTGCGGTCCTACGCCTGGCCCGGCAACGTCAGACAGCTCAAGAGCGTTCTGCAGAAGGCGTTCCTCCTGGGTGTGGACGGGAACCTCGAACAGGCCGTGGCGGAGGAGAAGGAGGAGGGCATCGACTGCCTTCTGAACCTCGGCGGGGGTTCCGCAATCGAAGCAGCCGCCCCCGCCCCCGTCTACGAGATCCCGGGTGCAGCCGGCGATGGGCGGGGCGGAAACCTTCCGACCCTACACGAAATCCAGAGAAGGTACGCCATGACCGCACTGGAGGCCTGCGGCGGGAATCTCACCCGCACCGCCAGAGCCCTGGACATCTCGGTGAACACGCTCAAGAAGCTGCGCCGGGAGAATCAGGAGGGGCAGTAGTCAGACCGCCTCTCGCGACAGCCCATCCCCGGGCCCGCTTCATCTTCGAAATCACCGATCTGTAACCTCGGGTCCAGCCATTCAAGCGATCATGGCGAACTCATGACCCGGGAAAACAGACCGCCCCGGCCTTGCAGGAGTTCTCCTGACGGACAGGCCCCGGTCCGTGCCGTACTGCCCGGGATCAAACTCGTCGGAGCTCTTTCTCCGTAACGCCTCTAACAATAGCGCAGCCGTGTGAGAGCGATCTCGAAAATGGCGCTGATCGCCGTCTTCGGCTCCCGATCGATTGTCGCTGCCGGAGGCTGTCAGCCGACCGCGTTGTCCCAGTTTGTGGGGATCCTGTCCGGGAAGGGCCATACCGAGATGTGGTTCCTGTCCGCCAGGTAGAGGCCCTCCTCGGAACCCTTCTCGTAGCCGGACCAGGCGTGGAAGGGCACTTCGTTGATGCAGTCGTCGGAGACGATCGTCTTGGTCTTCTTGTCGGGGAGCCTTTCCAGCTCGATCAGGGCCTTGGTCAGGCGGCTCTGGGCCGGCAGGTGCGTCCGTTCGGGGTCGAGTTCAGTGAATACAACCTGACGGAAGATCTTGCCGGGCCTGTGAGTGGCGTACCAGGCATACTCGGCGGGGGTGAGGTTGGAAACCAGGAGAAGCTGTATGGGGCACATGACGAGGTAGATGTGAGTCTTCCTCACATGGTCGGGGCATCCCGCCGCCCTGGCCACCTGTTCCGGCGACATCTCCTCGTGGCAGGCGTGGGTCGCGAAAGAGAGCAGCTTGCGGCCGTGTTCGAGGGACATGACCTCGCCGCCGGTCTTCACCAGGAAGACTTCCCGGTATGCGTCGATCGGGGTGCAGGAAAAGGCGTTGTTGGAGAGAGCCGTCTTCGTGCGCTTGCCGGATGCCGCCGCGGATATCGCGCGGGCTGTATCGCCTGCCGCATCGCGCCATCCGCCCTCGTCCAGATATTCGAACCCGGGCTTTCCATCGGCTACCGCCAGGTCCACGAAGATCTTGCGACCCCTGAAGTGCTTGCCCGATCCGGGGCTGCGGTGCAGGGCCAGGCCATCGATCCCGAGGGAGGTGGCTGTGATTCCTCCCTGTGGGATGGACAGGACGAGGTGAACCTCCGGCATGAATCCTCCTTTTAAGCTCCGTCAGTCAGAGGTATATGACTCGAAACTCCCGGGCAGATGCCCCGGAGCCCGGTGATAAGCTGGCAGCCCCGTTCGACCAATCCCTGCACATGGAGTTCCTGGAATCCAGGGCGGTGTCCTCTCGAACTCAGGACTTGGCGGTCCTGGACGCCTGCTTGCCCTGCTTCTGCTGGGCGGATTTCGCCTGCTTGCTCTCGATCTGTTTCTGAGCCTTGGCCTTGTCCTTCTTGCCCTTCTCGCCCATTTCATGTCCTCCTGAAAGGATCCGACGGAGCCTGGGAAACGCCTGCGGCAAATCTGCAGAACCGCCTCGCGGCTGACCATGGACCGGGCCCACAACTCCGGAGCATGAGGATTCTAGCCACTTCCGCGCCGGGATGCCATGTCAGCCGGCAATCCGGGGCAGGTTCCCGCCATGAGCCGCCGTGGTGTTATGATCGTGCGACGACTCAAACCGGGATCACCGCGAGAGGGCTTTCGATGACGATTCGTCCATCATTTTGCGCAGCGGCGGCGGTTCTGATCACGGGAGCGGCCTTCGCCGGCATTCCCCCCGGCTACTACGACCCGGCTGCGGGCCTCACCGGGATGGCTCTCCAGGCCGCACTGCACGGCATCATAGACAACCACCGTGCGATCAGCTACGAAGGTATCTGGCAGGCCTTCTACACGACGGACGACATACAGCCTGGAAACTACGTCTGGGACATGTATTCGGACATCCCCGGCGGCACACCGCCATACCTCTATACCTTGGGTGATGATGAGGGCGGTTCGGCGAGCCGCGAAGGGCAGGGCTACAACCGCGAGCATTCCTGGCCCAAGAGCTGGTCCGGCGATCAGGCGCCGATGAACACCGACCTCTTCCATATCGTGCCGACTGACATCTACGTGAACAACAGAAGAGGAAACTACCCCTACGGCGAGGTGGCCGCTCCCACCTGGGTGTCTCTGAACGGCAGCCGGCTCGGCCCGTGCTCCCGGCCGGGCTATTCCGGCGTCGCGTTCGAGCCGATCGACGCTTACAAGGGCGATTTCGCAAGGAATTACTTCTACATGGCCACCCGCTACTACACGGAGGATGCGGGCTGGCCCGGAAGCCCCATGACCGACGGCTCCCAGCTCAGGCAGTGGGCGGAGGACATGCTGATCGCCTGGCATCTCGCCGATCCCGTCAGCACGAAGGAGCTGGACCGCAACGAGGCGGTCTATGCGATCCAGGGCAACCGGAACCCGTTCATCGACCACCCCGAGTACGTGCTGCTGATGTACGATCCGCTGTCTGTCGAGGACGAGGGCTGGATGGTCGCCTCTCTGGAAGTGGAGGCGTCGCCCAACCCGTTCTCCGCGAGCGTCTGCGTGAGCTTCGAACTGGCCTCCGCAGGGCCGGTGGACGTGTCCGTGTACGATGCCTCGGGCCGCCTCGTGGATGTGGTTCTCGACGACGCCATGCTCCTCCCCGGCGTCAACTCCGCCTCGTGGGACGGCTGCGGCGGGCAGGGCGGAAGGCTCCCTCCCGGAGTCTACTTCTGCGTGGTCGAGGCCGCCGGGGCGTCATCCTCCTGCAGGTTGCTGATGCTCGAATAGGAGCACGGGACCGGGAGGCCGGGAATGCTCCGGGGATGTATCTTCGGCAGGCAATGAAGAGTATCTCCCTCCCGCTCGCGCTCGTAAAACCCTACTGGAAGCGCTCCCTCTGCGCGCTGGGCATGCTTGCCGCACTGGTCGCGACCGACCTTTCGATCCCCCGCCTGATCCAGAGGCTCATCGACAGGGGGATCTTCCCCTCCGACCAGGCGGAGGTCATCAGTACAGGCATCCTGATGCTGATCATTTCGGTATCCGGTACGGTCTTCGCCGTGGGCAACAACATCTTCTCGGTGAGGGTCGGCGAGAGCGTTGCGCGGGACCTTCGCCGGAAGCTGTTCCGGAAAATCCAGTCGCTCTCTTCCCGCGAACTCGCGAACACCGGCACCGGACAGCTCATGGTCAGGCTGACGAGTGACACGGCCGCCATTCAGCGCCTCACTCAGGTCTCGCTCCGGATCGGGACGAGAGCCCCGCTGATGATGCTGGGCAGCCTGATCCTGATGATCCGCACCAGTCCGGGGCTCGCCCTGTCCATGCTCCCGCTGCTGGTGGTCACTTCGGCCATGATCGTGCTCTTCGTGCCCAGGATGGAGCCTCTTTTCGGGAAGGTACAGGCCAGACTCGACAGGCTCAACACCGTGCTGCACGAAAACATCGCGGGGGTGCGCCTCGTAAGGGCCTTCGTCAGGAACGACCTCGAGGACGGCAGGTTCGACTCCGCGAACGCTGCCTTCGCGTCGGATTCCGCCGGCGTGATGAGGTTCATGGCTCTGCTGTCCCCACTGCTGACCGTTTTCGTGAATGTCGGAATGGTGCTGGTGATCTGGACGGGTGGTCTGGACGCGATCCGGGGCGGGATTACGGCGGGGCAGCTCGTGGCGTTCAGCAACTATCTCGTGAGCACGATGACCCCGCTAGTGATGATGACCAACCTTTCGAACGTCTGGGCGAACGGACTCGCCTCGTCCCGCAGAATACTCACGGTCCTCGACGAGGAGCCGTCGGTGGTCGACCGCCCCGGAGCAAGGGAGGTCGAGGAGGGAGCCGCCGGCCGGATTGTCTTCGAGGGTGTTTCCTACCGCTATCCCGGAAGCCCGGTGGACGCCGTCACGGACGTTAACCTCGAAATAGAGCCGGGCAGCACGATCGGCTTCCTCGGGGCCACCGGGTCGGGCAAGACCACGCTCATCGGTCTGATCCCGAGATTCTACGATCCCACGGCAGGCCGTCTGCTGCTCGACGGATCGGATCTGAGAGACTGCGTCCTCGCTTCCATCCGCAGATTCGTGGCCGTAGTGCCCCAGGAATCCACCCTGTTCTCGGGCAGCGTCCTCTACAACGTCGTCTTCGGAAGACCCTCCGCGACACTGGAGGAAGCACGCGAGGCCGCGAGGATAGCCTGCGCGCTCGAGTTCATCGAGGAGCTGCCACAGGGCTGGGAGACCCGGGTGGAGGAGAGGGGAGTCAATCTCTCGGGAGGGCAGAAGCAGAGGATTGCGATCGCCAGGGCCGTTCTTGCAAGGCCGCGCGTCCTGATCCTGGACGACAGCACCAGCTCGGTGGATGTCGAGACGGAGGCCTCGATTCAGAACCGGCTCGCGTCCTCTCTGCCGGGCTGTACGAGGATAGTGGTGGCCCAGCGGATAAGTTCGGTCCTTTCCGCCGACAGGATCGTTCTCCTGGACGAAGGGCGCGTCGCCGCGGTCGGGTCGCATTCGTCCCTGCTCGCCGACAGTCCGCTCTACAAGGAGATCTACGATTCGCAACTGGGCGATGACGTCGTTGGAGGCATCCAGTGAGCCACGTGCAGGGAGACTCGGGATACCGGGCGCCAGACGCAGGAAGCATGCTGCGTCCCAGAAGGCCGTCCGCCATGGTGGGACGGATCGAGGAGGCGCGCGATCCCCGGAGCGCTCTCGCAAGGCTCGTGGGATACCTGCGGCCGTATCGGGGCGGTTTCATCCTCGTCCTCGCGATGGTGGCCGGGTACACCCTGCTCGGGCTTGCCGGCCCGTGGCTGATGGGTACGGCGATAGACAGGCACATCATCCCGGGCAGGGCGGAGGGCCTCGCCGAGGTTGCCCTGGCGATGCTCGCCTCGTACGTCCTCTCGAACCTTCTGCGCGCCCTGGCCGACCGCAGGATGGCCACGATCTCGCAGAACTCGCTGATGCTCCTCAGGAGGGATCTCTTCGCCAGGCTGCAGATCCTCCCTATCTCCTTCTTCGACAGGACGCCGGCCGGCGAACTGATGAGCCGGCTCACCAACGACATCGATGCGATCAACCAGGTCGTGTCCCAGAACGTCACCGCCCTTCTGACGAGCGTGCTGTCTCTCGTCGGCATCCTCACGGCGATGTTTCTTCTGGACGTGCAGCTCACGCTCGCCGCACTGGCCGTCATACCCGTGATGATCCTGTTCACGACCTTCGTCGCCAGGTACACCCGAAGGGGCTTCAGGGACCTCCAGATGCATCTCGGCTCGATGAACGGGATGATGGAGGAGGCCATCACCGGCCGAATGACGGCCGAGGCGTTCGGCAGGAAGGACGACGTTCTGGAGGAGTTCGACAGGCAAAACGACGCCGTCTTCCGATCCGGCGTGTCCGCCAACAGCTATGCGCTTCTGATGATGCCCGTCAGCAACGCCCTCGGCAACGTGTTCATCGTCGTGATGGCCGCCTTCGGGAGCTGGCTCGCGCTTCGGGGTCAGGTGACGGTGGGCGTCATCGCAGCCTTCGTAACGTACGGACGGAACTTCGTGCTGCCACTCAGGCAGCTCGCGAACATGTACAACTCGATTCAGGCCGCGCTGGCAGGCTCCGAGAGGATTTTCGAGATAATAGACACGGCGCCGGAACCCGGGGCCGACGGGCTCGGCTGGACCGGAGAAGTCGCCGGGGATGTCGAGTTCAAGGAAGTGGACTTCTCCTACGTCCCCGGCACGCAGATCCTGTCGGGCGTCAGTTTCCGTGCGGAGCAGGGCCGCACCGTGGCCCTCGTCGGTCCCACCGGGGCGGGCAAGACGACGATGACGAACCTCCTCACGAGGTTCTATCAGGTGGATTCAGGCGTCATATCAATGGACGGCAGGGACATCAGGGAGATGAACCTCTCCTGCCTCAGGGGCAGTCTCGCGCTCGTGCTGCAGGATACCTTCCTCTTCGCGGACACGGTCATGGAGAACATCAGGTTCGGCAGGCTCGACGCCACGGACGAGGAGTGCATCGAGGCCGCCCGAATGGCCCAGGCCGACCACTTCATCAGACAGCTTCCCAGGGGGTACGAAACCGACCTCTCGGAGGGCGCATCGAACCTGAGCCAGGGGCAGAGGCAGCTATTGTCGATCTCGAGGGCGATCCTGGCGGACCCCGAGGTGCTGGTGCTGGACGAGGCCACGAGCAGCGTGGATACGAGGACGGAGAGAAGGATCCAGAAGGCCCTGACCCGTCTTCGGGCGGGCAGGACGAGCATCGTGATCGCGCACAGGCTGGCTACGATCAGGGATGCGGACCTGGTGCTGGTGCTGGACGGCGGCCGCATAGTGGAGCGCGGCACGCACGCATCCCTTCTCGCAGCGAAAGGCTTCTACCACTCCCTCTACCAGATCGGTGTCAGAGGAAAAAACGTCAAAAACTCAGCTTGACGGACTTACGATCCGGTTTTCGATCAAGATTGCGCGACTATCAACCGGCAGGTGATTCCAGTATTCAGCACCTGATCGTCATCTATCTCTATCGCGTTACCGTATTCTCAAAAGGAAAATACTCGCGATTTTTGAGTATTTGACGTTTTTCCCTCTGACACCGGACTCAGCGCTTCGGGTAGAACATTCCCAGGCCGAAGTGGCTGGCATAGCCCAGGGCGATCGGTCCGCGCACAGGTGCGGCGAATCGAAGTCTTATCCCGTGTCCGTATCTGACGGCGGGCTGGGCGGCATCTGCGCTTCTCCATCTCGTGAAGTCGCTCCATGGGATCGCACCGGCATCCGTTACGAGCCCCCCTCTCCATCCTATCTCGACTCCGACTGGTTCCGGAAGCGCCCGGGCGGACAGCTCGGCGCGAACCTGCTTCCCCAGTTCTCGCGCCAGGCCTGAAGCATAATCGGACCGGTTGTGCTTCTCGCTCCTCTTCACGTGAGGATGCCGTCCCGGAACGAAGGGGGTCAGGGAAAACCACTCGCACGCCTCGCCGAAAGCGGGGGATACGGCGAAGGGGTCGGCTTCGTCGGGCTCGAGCCAGAAACCTTCGGGTCCACGCACCCAGAACCTCGTCACGCCGGCGAGGACGGCGAGATGATCCGGCTGCAGCCCTGCAGGGACATGGACGCAGAGATGCGTCACTGTCCCGGAGGAAAGATCCGGCTCGCAGAGGTAGAAGGCATGCATGTGGTCGTCATCCCGGCGGATGCCGTCCCTGTCCTTGCCGCTGAATGCCGTCGGGATTCCGTCGAATCCGAACATGCTGCCGGCGACGGAAAGAACAGCGGTGCGCATAGCCTCGCCGACACGCACTGCATCCGTGATCCGCGGCTGGTTGCCTGCGATCCGGTACCGCACCGCCTGTACGGGCTCGAGGGAGATGGGATCGAAGTTCGGTTCGACTTCCATGTGATCAAGATCGCAACCCCGCCGGCCGGGCGCAAGCCGGGGGAACGAGGCTTGGCGCTAGAAGATCGCGGCCTGCCTCGGGTGTACGATCATCGGCAGCCCGACCGTCTCGGTGGGCAGGCTGGAAAGGTTGTCCTCCGAGCAGACGGGCACGAACAGCACCTGGTCGGATTCTGGGTCGACTATCTCCCGGAGATGGGCCTGAAGCCGGGCCTTCTGCCTGTCGCTGAGCCTGCAGAGGAATACGGAGAGCTGCAGGTGATCCCCCGCGCCCTTCATGGCGCGGAATACCTTTCTGAGCCTCCTGGGGTCCGAGATGTCGTAGCACACGATGTAGACTACGCGCATGCTATCTCCACACCGGGAGGTCCAGCACTTCCGTCCTCCTCAGCAGAAATGCCGCAACGGACGAGGCGGCTCTGTAGAGCAGCGTCCTGAGACAGGTCTCCCTGCCCGACGCGGGGTCGGTCACCTTCGCCCCCAGGCGCCTTTCATAGGCATGGAGAAGCTTCCTCCTGGCCTCCGGAGCCATCATCACCGCAGTTTCGGAGTTCTCGAAGTCGTCCGAGGTCAGCTCGCCTCTGTTTACGAGGGACAGCACCGTCCCCTCGCAGACCATCGGTCTGAAGGGCTCCATCAGGTCCAGCGCGAGGCCGGGTCTCCGCGGCCTGCTTGTGTGGTAGAGGCCGTGCATCGGGTCGAGGCCGTTTCCCATCAGGGCGACGACGCAGTCCTTGACCAGGAGTCCGTATGAGAAGGACAGCATGGCGTTCACCGGATCCCTCGGCGGTCTCCTGTTCCTGGTCTCGAACGACAGACCACGCTCGCTGCCCTGCTTCCCGATCATCTCCCCGAACCTGCCGAAGTAGATGGAGGCGGCGGCGCCCTCGATTCCCCTGAGAGCGTCCAGTCCCTCGGCAGTCGTCGCCCGGGCGGCGAGATGCGTAAGCTGCCTTGTTTCTTCGAGCGATCCGTCGCCCAGGTTGCGCCGCATCAGGGTTCGACTGTTGCGGATCTTCGAGTTGACGATGGCGCAGGAGAATCTGTTCTTCAGCAGGGGATCCTCGATCGCGGCGAACTGAGCCTTCCTGATCGCGGCATTGTTCCCCGAGAACCCCTGGGCGATACCCTCGAACCTGCCCCTGCTGCTGAAGAAGAGCACCGGGATGTCGCGTCTCAGAGCCATACGGAGAGCCTGTACCGTTATCTGCACGTTGCCCATGAGGCAGATTTCGGAAATGTCCGCAAGGCGTGTTGTGGACTGCCTGCCCTCGCCAGTGGCGATCTTCAGGCACGCGCCGTCAAGACTGACGGAAGCCCCCTGATCCTGAACGTACATGGGAAGGCCCTCCGGCAGCCTGATTTCGGCAGCTTCGCCCGGGGGATCGCTGAGGCCGGCTTCGATGAATCCGGATACGAGGTCGTCCAGCTTCACGGATTCCGAGGCGGCTGCCGTCCTGGTATCGCAGTGAGTCCGGTAGCAGCAGGAGGAGCACCACGCTCCCGGCTGGGCCGCAGGCTTTGTGGATGCTCCGGCAGTCTTCCGTGCTTCTGTGATCACCTCAATGGTCCGGCGGAGGAGCCCTTCGTCGATGCTCACCTCGAGCTGCGAATCGTCGCCGGGGCACCAGAGGATGCCCCTGCCGATCCTCTCGCCGGAGACGGACAGCAGGAGGGAATAGGCGCCGAGCAGAACGAGTTCGGACATCGCCACGGTTGTTGCCCTGCGGTTTCTCATGAGCACCGGGATGCATTGCCCGCTGCGCTCGAGAATCCTGCATCTGCCCTTGATGCCCAGACTGTCGCTGAAAAGATCCTTGCTGCGGAACCTGGGCGCGGTGGTTGGAGCGGGAGCGACGGGAGGCTGTCGTGCGGGCCGCTCCTGTCTCCTGTCGCTGCGCTGTCGCGGGTGCTTCCCGGTGTACTGGAGCTGTCTCTTATACCCATCTCCGAGCCCACGAGACTCCTGAGCACCTCGTATGCCGTCTTCTGCTTGAAAAAAAAATAAATGCTTGCCAAATTCACCATTAATCCACACCTCTTTCATATCACGCTCTCTACCCCTACACTCCACCACCACTCTTCAATCACCAGCGTGCCTC
>ERZ1026810.196-NODE-196-length-44673-cov-6.331276_pt1 | contig 44673 bp, 44 predicted proteins | sample MGYA00520872_ERZ1026810 | MGnify/ENA primary metagenome ERZ1026810 (study PRJEB33270, sample SAMEA104284477) | anaerobic digester metagenome | biome: Anaerobic digester microbiome; feature: mesophilic sludge digester; material: Anaerobic digester biomass | place... | reverse complement strand
CCTTGTGCTCCTCCTTCAGCCGGGAGTAACGCCCGCGCACCACCTCGGCGATGGAGGCGAAGTCGTCTCCACCCTGAACATCCCTGATCTTAAAGCGGCGATAGTTGCTTTTATCCGGCTTGCCGCTCCGGAACTGAACCATCGAGCCCACGGCGAATGAGCCGGCCAGGTGGGAGATATCAAAGCACTCTATGACCTCGGGCTTTTTGGGCAGGTGCAATGCCTCTTGCAGAGCTACTAGCTTTGCCCGATCGCCGAAGACGCTGATCTCCAGGTTCTTTTGGGCGAGCAAGAGAAGCTCCTTTTTCTCCCCCTGCTTGGGGACGGTGACCCGAACCTTCTTACCCTTCAGGTGAGCCAGAAATTCCTCCAGAGAATCATCGAATGGCTCCGGGGCGATCAGCTCCTCTGGAGGCTCGTTTTCCGAGTAGTACTGCACAACGAACTCCTCCAGAAAGTCCTCGCTGGAGGGAAACTGGTATTCCTCTTTTCCCGCCAGTGTGCCCCGATAGACCTTGAAGAGCATGAGATAGACGATTTCTTTATCCATCAAGTAGCTGATGACGTCCTGGTCGTACTTGCGGTTCTGCTCTACCCTCTGCCGCTCCGAAAGCCGCTCAAGGGCATTGATCTCATCCCTCAACTCTATGGCCCGTTCGAAATCCTGCCGATTGGCCCGGCCCGTCATCTCCTCTTTCATAGAGCTGATCAGCTCAGCTGTTCTGCCGCTCAGGGCGGATTTAGCTCTCTGGACCCTTGCCTGGTAGTCCTTCTTCGTAATCTTGCCTATGCAGGGGCCTGAGCAGTGGCCGAGATGATAGCGAAGACACGCCCTCTTGGGTAGGCGCTTGCAGGTGCGCAGGCCGAAGGCTTTGCGAACTATCTGATAGACAAATCCCCTCTCTTTGGCGGATACAAAGGGACCATAAAATGAGCCCGGGCCCTGGGCTTTGCGGGAGATTCTGATCCGGGGGAACTCTTCGTCGGTCAGATGAATTGAGGCATAACGAGAGGAGTCCTTGAGCTTGATATTATAGCGGGGCTGGTGCTTTTTGATGAGGGTGTTCTCCAAGAGAAGCGCCTCGACCTCAGTATTTGTGACTATGAAGTCCACCCCTTTTATGGCTGCCACCAGGGCCGCCGTCCTTGGGCTGTGGTTCTGCTTCTGAAAATAATTGGCAACCCTTTTTTTGATGTCTCTGGCTTTGCCCACGTATATGATATTACCCCTGTCTTCAGGGCTGTCCCGGAATATGTAGCAGCCGGGAAGATGAGGAAGTGAATCTAAGGATACCATTTTTTTTGACCCGGATGGATGTATTTGACTTACCAGGAATTCGGATGCCTATAAGGGCTTTGCCTTTCAACCCTCGCGCATAGTTGGATCGCGGTCAAATTGTCGAATGCTCCAATAAACAACCAGGATATATAGGATTAAAAGTACCAATATCTATATAAACTAAAAAACTAATAAACAATTTAATGCCAAAGACCACATTGACATTATCTGAGCCGGTGGCCAAGACCTTGAAGCTCTTCACGGTAAAAGCCAAAGGCAATATGCATGCTCAAAGCCAGGTGGTGGAAGAGGCATTGATTGAGTTTTTCCAGAGACATGGAATAGAGATCGAGAACTGAAAGCTCCAAAGTGGTAATTCATCCTAAGAGGGTTAAGCCAGGGTATTAAGAATCGAGCAACAAATCGCTCAAAACAGATCCTGGAACCTCTTGATCTGGGCAGTCGCATCATCGCTGGCGACGACGCAGGATATCGCGCACAGGCCGTCTGCTCCCGCCCTGATGACTGCAGGAGCATTGGAATGGTTGATTCCTCCAATGGCGATGAGAGGGATGTCAACCTTCCGCCGGATCTCCTCGATGAGAGCGATTCCGGCAGGCTTTCCTGCATCGGATTTCGTCGCCGTCTGGAATATCGGGGAGACCCCCAGATAGTCAGCCCCAGCCTTCTCTGCTTCCACTGCTTCTTTCAGGTTATGGACTGTCACCCCTATGACCTTCTCCTGCCCCAGCAGCTTGCGGGCAGTGGTGCAGGGCATGTCCGACTGGCCCAGATGGACGCCATCTGCGCCCACGGCAAGAGCGATGTCTATTCGGTCGTTTATCAGGAAGGTCAGATCCCGGCAGATCTTTCTCAGATGCAGGGCCTCCTCATACATCACCCGGGTTTCAGCATTCTTATTCCTGTACTGCACTGCCTCAACCTTGCAGGCAGCAGCCTCCATCACATCGCTGATGTTCCCCGCCCGGCTCAATCTCGAATCGGTAATGAAATAGTATCCCTTCACCCTTCAATCCTCTGCTCATTGATTCATCTAATCTGCCAAATTATGCAATGCGATCTTCTCCCAACTCGATCTTCTGCATTCTCCTTATGGTCTCGGAATCCAGGTTGTAGACTGCATCATAAAGGTTCTCCTTGAACGATCCCGGTCCCGCCGCAACCAGGGCCGCGATCTCTGCTGCCACCTCATAGCAGATCAGCCCGGAGACGGAAGCAACGACATGATCAGTTTCGACGGCCGCAAATGCTCCAATCACCGATGTGGCCATGCACCCTGTGCCCACTACATTGGCCATCATGGGGTGGCCGTTATGCACCCATATCGCTCTCTTCATATCGGCCACGATATCATCCTTGCCGGTGATGACCACAGTGCAACCTCGCTCCCCGGCAAGAGAATGGGCCACCCCCAGCAGGTTTGATTCGATATCTGCGGCATCAACTCCCCTGGTTTTGACATCCTCTCCTGCGATGCGGGCGACCTCGGACGAGTTGCCTTTGATGATGCTTACTTCGACTGCATCTAAGATCTCCTGGCATTTTTCGTCCCGGAACCTCGTCGCTCCGGCGCCGCAGACATCAAGGACCACGGGTATCTTTTTCTCATTAGCGCTAATTCCGGCAAGCAGCATGGCATCAACGAATTCCGTGGTGAGGGTGCCGATATTCAGGACCAGAGAAGAGGCTATCTTTGCCATATCGGCTACCTCTTCCCTGGCATGTGCCATTACCGGAGAGGCCCCAAAGACTTTGACGATATTGGCGCAATCGTAAATGGTGACGAAGTTCGTCAGGTGGCATACCAGGGGCTTATCCCTTCTCACTCTCTCAAGAACCTCTGCTGCATCTAATATCATCCGACATCTCCTTTCTTGCTTTCGTCGGCTTTACAGCTCCACCATCTTGGCGCTCTTCACCCCTGGGACCTGCAATAGCCTTTTCATCAAATCATCGGGTACCATCTGGTCGACGCTCAGTACCATGAGCTGAGGCTGACCCTCGTCCATACGCCCCACATGCATTGAGCCGATGTTGATATTGCCCTCACCCAAAACCACGCAGCAAGGCCCAATGATATTCGGCTTGTCATCTATGACTGCTATCACCATGTCACCCTCTGTGGGGATATAGGTCCGGTAGAGATCAAGCTGCACAATGCGCTTCTCCTTGTTTCCTGAGACCGTGCCCTGAACCATGTTGATCACGCCATTCTTGGTGAGCTTCATGGTTATGGCATTGCTGTATCCATTGATAGACTCGGTCTTGCTCTCCAGAAGTTTCACGCCCATCTCTTTGAGCGTCGTGGTGGCATTGACAAAGTTGATGCTGTCTTTTCCCATCAGGCAGCCCAAAAGACCCCTGATGGCTGATATGGTCACGGGTCTTGTATCCTTCTCGGCAATGGTTCCGCTATAGATCAACTCCAAGCTCTCAAAACCGCTGCCAACCATCTGTCCGAGCAGCGATCCCATCCTCTCGGCCAGCATCATATAAGGCTCCATGACCGCCAGCGTTTCCGGTGATATGGCAGGCATGTTGATGGCATTGGTGGGCAGTCCGCCTTTAGCTATGGCCAGGATCTGGTCTGCCACTGCTAAGGCGACATTGACCTGGGCCTCGGCGGTAGAAGCTCCCAAATGGGGAGTGGTTATGATTCTCTCCTGCCCGAGCAGGGGATTTCCGGTGGGAGGTTCCTTGGTGAAGACATCGACCGCCGCTCCGGCAACCTTTCCTTCAGCCACAGCTTTGGCAAGAGCGGCCTCGTTGATGATCCCGCCTCGAGCGCAGTTCACAATGCGAACCCCGTCCTTCATGATCTTGAACTCGTCATCGTCGATCAGGTTGCGGGTCTCATTGGTAAGGGGAGTATGGACGGTGATGAAGTCGCCCTCACGCAGAACGGTCTCCAGGTTCGCCAGGGTCAGCCCCATCTGCTGGGCCTTTTCTTCAGTCACAAAGGGGTCATAGGCTAAGATTCGCATGCCAAAGGACTTCATGCGGGTGGCAACCTCTGCTCCCACCCGGCCCAGACCGACGACGCCCAGGGTCTTGTTGAAGAACTCGACGCCTGTGTACTTCTTGCGATTCCATTCGCCCTGGTGCAGGGCGGAGTTTGCCTGGGGTATGTTCCTGGCCAGGGCCAGCATCATGGCGATGGTGTGCTCGGCTGCGGAGATGGTATTTCCGCCGGGGGTATTGAGAACGATGATCCCCTTTTTGGTCGCGGCCTCTACATCCACATTGTCTATGCCCACACCGGCTCTGCCTATTACCTTGAGCCTTTTCGCGGCATTGATGACATCAGCCGTTACCTTGGTTCCGCTACGGATTACCAGGGCATCGTAGTCTGGGATCTTCTGGATGAGCTCCTCTGGAGAGAGGTTGGTGATAACATCGACATCAGCACCCGACTGCAGTCTCTTCACGCCATCCTCTGCTAATGAATCACTGACAAGAACCTTCATGATCATACCTTCTTCCTCGGGGGCTAAAGACGTACAAGCATTTGATCCTTTCGAGAGCACACTTCAGAAGGGTATTAGCAGTCTATTGGCTGGTCCTCATCTGTTCGATCATCTCTTGAGCAGCTCTGTAGTAAGCATCCCTGGGCATCAGCTCTCTGCTCACCGCCTTCTCCATATCCTCTGAGATCCTGCCGTCTTTTATCAGCTGGTGGCCAGCCTGCTTTGCTGCCTTGAAGATGCCTTCGATCAGTGCTGTCTCACCGGCTTTTATCATCTCATTCATGCCCTCTGCCATGGGCCTGAGAAGCGCGCCGGCAAACTCGCAGCCATCTTGTGGGTTGTCGTAGATGGCCTTCATCTGCACAAGAAGCGGATCGAACATGGAAATCTCCCAGGCGGAGCAGGTGGAGACGAGAACCGCTTTTTGCATCTTTGATCTGGGTTGGCCCATCACATAGGCCGGTAGCTGTCTGTCCATCAGAGTCTTAAGAGGGCCGGTAATTCCCGAATAATAGACCGGACTGGCCCAGACGATGACATCTGCATTTTTGATCTTTGGGAGGATGGTCTTCATGTCATCGTCTTTGGCGCAGGTGCCGGGATTCACAAACCAGCAGCTCATGTCTCCGCTGCAGGGCTCTATGTTCAGCTTCCAGGAATAGATCAGCTCAACATTTGCTCCCGCTTCCTTCAAGCCTTCCAGGAATGGATTCAAGATCTTCGCCGTATTTCCCTCGTTCATGTGAGGGCTTCCGTTTATGGCCAGGATGTCCATTTTATATCACACTGATATTTGTATTGGCCAATTGCTTATGTACATATCTTTTCACATAAATGGAATTTGGCTCTCTATCCAGACATCAGAGCAAATCATACTGCTCGATTCCTCTATCGAGCCACCAGATCTATCAGATCCTGATCGATGGGAGTTCTCTCGTCCACTGCGGACAGGAGCTCATCGTGAATAGAGCTCTCTGAGTAAAATAGGGTCACCAGGACGCCTGCATCCTTTGCCGCCTCGATGGCGGGGAGAAAATCGCTGTCCCCAGTGACGATAACCGCTTTTCCGATCATCCGCCCGCAGCTCAGCCGGACCAGGTCCGCGGCCAGGGCGATGTCCACCCTCTTTTGCACAAACTCTCCTCCCACCCGGCCCAGCCGCCCCAGCTTAACCTCGAATCTGGGGAGCTTTCGCAGAGTATAGACGAACTTGTCCATGGAGGCAAACCTGCGGCTCTCCTCGTCAGTGGAGGGACAGCTCTGGTAAGGCATGCAATTATAATAATAGGTCCGAAGACGCTCATAGTTGCCACAAAGAATGTCAGAAAAACGGGCGAGGTCGATCTTCGGCTTCCCGAAATCAACATCCAAAATCTTAGTCAGATACGCACCATCGATGAAGACTGCTGCACGATCAGCCAAACTGTTCACATCCAAGTCCATAATTACTGCCATCCTGGAAGAACGGCAGTGATCATTATCTCTGCTTGCTAACTCATTCCAACGTATATCTAATTTGCGTTTAGCTCTGAAATAAGGAGTCATCACAGGCCGCCCCCTGGTGCCGGCGCACTCAAGCCCCTGAGCGGTAAGGCCGATTCGAAATGCTGCTTAGACTGTGCCGGATTGGGCCTATGGATTGTATTTTTCCGCAGAATATTTAAGTCAGCCACACTAATAAAAAGCGTATGCTTACACTCACCGCAGTAATTCGAAGAGACGAGGATATGTATGTTGCTGAGTGCCCGGAGGTGGGGACGGCGAGTCAGGGGAAGACCATTGAAGAGGCAGTAAAAAACCTCAAGGAGGCTACCGAGCTTTATTTAGAGGAGTTTCCGCTAAAGATCACTGGTACAGTCGTCCCGATGCACGATGAGCTTAAGCCGGGAACACTGAGAAGCGTTCTGAAGCTCGCGAAGGTCGATCCAGGTGAATTTGCAGAGTACCTGTAAATGCCAGATGTCCTGTCGCTAGCTCGCGTTTCCAGGCCCGTCTGCAGAGAATGCCACTATAAAAAAATCTGCTTTCCCTCATACCTTAACCTCATACATCCCGTTCCCAAAGGTTGCCATCTTCCCCACATGGATGAGCCTGCCCAGCTCCAAAAGTGCCATGACCTCACGGGAGAACTCTCCTCGATAGGTGATCTCCCCGACGAAGAATGGGGGATGACTCAGCTTTTTCATCTATTTCAACTTCCTCAGTCCTAACGCCAGTTGGACCGGATGGATCTTATTAAATATCTGTAACTCTTCATTATATGAGACCGAGCTCAGATATCGGTCAGCGGTGATGCTGGATTGAAGAGAGCCTCAGCTATTATGCTCATATTTCTGTTATCCTGTTTTGGGTTGAGCCAGGCAACCCAAGAAAACGATCTATGGCTGCTCCTATCCAGCTATGAGGATGTCGGCATCACATCTAAGGACCTGGCCTTCTTTCTGGCCACGCACGGTTTTTCCGCTCGACCAGAGCCGTCCTATGTGGTGGTCAAGCTCAACGATAGCAGGGAAGTATATGTCACGCCTAATGGAGCCGCTCCCAGGCTCGGTGATCTGTGGATGTCTCCTCCCGATATGCAATCCGGACCTGTGCAGGTGATCTCCAGCGATGCCATAAGGATCAATCTCACTTATAGGAGGTCAGACAATGAAAGCTTTATAAAAACCATCAGCAGATATCATATATTTCCGGTAACGCCCTTGGGCATGTGTTATGATGGCTCCCAAAAGCTGCAAGAGAGCTATAAGAGCCTGGGGTATGGCTCAGTTTATATGTACGATCCCAGTGGATTTGACAGCCGGGGACATCTCTGGGTGGTTGTGGAGGACAATGATGCTCCCGATACCTGGCTGGCAGTGGATAGCTATTACGGGCCTATTACAGAGGATGATTATTATTACCAGGCTCAGTATAGCTTTGCGGATTTCAAATACCTCGAATCAATCAATCCCCAATGGAGGCTGGCCTAATATAATATAAGTGCATTGAGACCGTGCGGCGTGCATTTCCGCTATTTGAAGCCATTTGCTGAAGGATCGATGATGAATCCGGGCATGACATTGTGTCAGGAGTCCTACCGGAAACTTGAAATGTGGTACTGACATAATTATAAATTATTAGTATGGGAATAACGAGGGCTCGATGAGAATTGATTCGCTGGTGAGGATCGCATTATGCGCTTTGATTGCGATGAATTGCGTTCTTGGTGCAGGATTTGCCGAGCTCGATATCAATATCGATGATCGTGTTAATCTGAGCTATGCGAATCTCTCGGCAATGGATCTCGCCGGAGCACATTTGAATCAGTCTGATCTGCAGGGCTGCAACCTCAACGGGTCGAATCTGGATGGGGCGTATCTCCGATCGGCCTGGCTGATGGCATCTCATCTGAATGGCTCAACGCTGGAGAATGCAGATCTCACGGGCGCTGTTCTTACGGAAGCCGATCTCACGGGAGCGGATTTAACTGGTGCGAACCTAATACGGGTTCAAATGTCCAAAGCCAAGCTGAACGGGGCTCGCATTGTGAAAGCAGATCTAACCGAAGCAGACATATCCGATTCCGATCTGAGCGACGCAGATCTCACGGATGCCAGGCTTTTTCGAACGGATCTGAGCGGTGCCAAGCTTAAGGGAATCTATCTAACCAGTGCCAATATGATTGGAGCTCATATAAGCTGGGCCGATATGAGTGTTGCCTATTTATCCCAAGGTCAGTTCTCAAGAGCCGAGCTTTATAGCACTAATTTGAGCGGTTCGGACCTTAACGATGCAGACTTTACCAGAGCTTATCTCATGAGATCCAATCTTACCGGCGCCAACATAGATTGGGCCGATATGGCCTATGCGGACCTGACTGAGGCCGTCTTGACTGGTGCAAGCTTGAAATCAGCCAAAATGCCTTACTCCGATCTTACCCGAGCGAATTTTACAGGAGCTGATCTATCCGAAGCCTATCTGGATGGAGCTATTCTTGCAGGAGCGACACTCAGGAATGCGAAGCTCGATAGAGTTAATCTGCGTGAAGTCGACCTGAGGGGACTGGAAATGGGGGGAGCATCCCTTAAGAATTCTGTCCTGACAGGAGTATTCATGGCCATGACGGATCTGGCCGGCGCCGACCTGAGAGATGCGACACTGGTTCAGGTTGAGATGACCGGAGCCAATTTGAGCAGCGCCAATCTGGAGCGAATCAAGTATGACCAGTTCACCCTTCAATCGCTGTCCAGAGCGGAACTGGATGGAGCCAAGATCTCCGAGGATCTGCGCTCTGACCTCAAATCACTACAAAGAGCCGCTTGATGTTCTGAAAGGGACTGTCTTTTTAAATTAAGAAAAGAACAAATTAATTATAGTAGTAATTGGAAAAGGTCTGTTATGGCTCGTTCACTGCTCAGATTGTCTCCTGGACTCTGCTTGCTTTTTATAACTCTAGTTGCATCATCCTCCGCACTGGAGGAAGAAGCCTCCCAGAAAATACTAATTTTTGCCTCGTATAACCCCGGATCGCCATGGACCGATTCCGTAGGCAATGAGATTAAAGATCAGCTATCTATTTACTATCCTGGAGCAGAATTCTCTTTTGAGTATATGGATACCAAAAGGCAGGAGCCTACTGAAGCCAGACTGAATAAATTGAAGAATTTATATAAAAATAAATATAAAGATCGTCACTATGATGTCATCACCTGTCTGGACGATGATGCATTTCAGTTCCTGCTCAACAACAGAGACGAGCTGTTTTCCAGCACTCCAGTTGTCTTTTGCGGAGTGGACTTCTTCGAAGACCAGATGCTGACGGCAGGGAAGAATTTCACCGGCGTGGTGGAGGCCTTTGATATACCAGGTACAATCTCTCTTATGCTAAAATTGCATCCCGATGCAAAGCAAATAGTCATAATCGATGACCAGACTGCCACCAGCAAGGCCAGCCAAGAGGCCATGAACCAGACCCTGTCCAGATTCAATACAATTGTCAGCTTCGTCATCTGGAATGACATGACAGTAGAAGAACTGCAGAGGAATGCTTCCGCTCTGCATGAGGGCAGCCTGATCCTTCTTCTTAATTATAATAATGACCGGGAAGGACGAGCAGTAACCCACGAAGAGAGCGCATGGATCCTGAGAAGCGCAAGCTCGGTTCCAATTTACGGTACCCGGGATGTCTATATGGGCTTCGGTGTGCTTGGAGGAGCGATCATTACCGGTCAAGTCCAGGGCAGATTGGCGGCAGATATGGCACACCGCATCTTGCAGGGTGTTCCTGCGGATGATATTCCGGTCATAAAAGAGCTTCCCAGCTCATATATTTTCGATATGCTGGAGCTGCGCCGCTTCAATATCAGCGTCCAGAGAAGTGCAAGTTCGGCTCCAATCTATGGTACTAAGGACGTCCAGATGGACTTCGATGTACTTGGAGAAGCGATCACCACCGATCAAGTCCAAGGCGAATCGGCAGCCGACATGGAACAACTCATCTTGCAGGATGCTCCTGCAGATGATATTCCGGCCATAAATGAGCCTCCCGGCACAAACATTTTCGATATGTTGGAGCTGCGCCGCTTCAATACCAGCCTCTTGATACTTCCTTCTGGGAGCAAGTTCGTTAATCAGCCATTTCAACCTCGAGCTGATCTAAATAATAGGAACTTGAGCGGCCTGGATCTGTCCGAGACAGACTTGAGTTATTCTGACCTGCTAGGATCCGATCTCAGCGGGACGAACCTGAGCCGATCCTTTTTGATACAGGCTGTCATCTCAAACTCCACGCTTATCAGAGCCAATCTCAGTGGCGCATTCATGCCACTCGCTGCTCTCGATGGTTCTGACCTCTCCGGTGCTGATCTCAGAGGAGCCACCCTGCTTGGCAATTATTTGATGGGCTCGAATATGACCGGAGCAGATCTATCAGGCTCCCTTATGGATCAGGCCATGATGGATAATTCAACTCTGGTTGATGCCAAGATGGATGGCGCCAGCTTGTGGGCTGCGAAGGTCAGCGATGCAAATCTGTTTGGAGCAAGCCTTATAAACGCATTTCTGGAACGTTCCACCTTTGTTAATTCCCAATTAAAAGGCGCAAATCTCACAGGCGCAAGCCTGGTTGGCGCGAACCTGATCAATGCCACCATCACCGATGCAGACCTATCGGGAGCGGATATCTCCGCAGCTCGTTGTATGGGAGCTAACTTATCCCGTTCCAGGCTGGTTGGATCAACTATGGGCTTCTCAAACCTAAATGGCGCAGATCTGAGCATGGCGAACCTCTCTGGTTCGTATCTCTCCGCTTCAGTCTTTGCTAATTCGAATCTCACACGTGCCGATCTCTCCGATGCGAACCTAGAGAGTGCATTTCTGAATCGAGCCAAGCTTGTTGAGGCCAAACTGGTAAACACCAGTCTTCCCAGAGTGCATCTGGAAGATTCGGATCTATCCAATTCCAATCTTGAAAGGGCAGATCTGACCAATGCATTGCTAGGCGGATGCAACCTCGTCGGCGCAAACCTAAATGGAGCCAGGCTCCTGGGAGCGGATCTCAGCCTTGCAACTATGAAAGATGCATATCTGAGCGGTGCCAATATGGTAGGTGCCAGAATGAATTGGGCGGATCTGAGCGGCAGCAGCCTTACAGAGAGCCAGTTCTCCAGAGCGGAACTTTTTGGGGCAAATCTAACCAATTGCGACCTGTCAAATTCAGATTTCACAAGAGCTTACTTAGTGAGGTCTAATTTATCGGGTTGCACCCTAAGAGGTGCCAAACTGGACTACGCAGATTTCACTAATGCGAATTTGCGGAATGCAGATCTGAATGGTGTCAGATTTATAAACGTATATCTGAATAACGCCGACCTGTCAGGAGCGGATCTTACAGGATCCTATCACTCTGGAACGGTCCTAAAGGGAACCATCTGGCACAAAGCGAACCTAATATCATCCAAAATGACTCTGATGGGCTTTTTAGATTTGGACTTTAGTGGTGCAGATCTAAGAAATGCCCATTTTGCCCAGGTATTTATGGATAACACAGACTTCTCCGGTGCGGATCTAAGGGGGGCCATCTTTGACACTGTTGCCTCTATAAACGCTGATTTCAGAGGCGCAAACCTTGAGGGAATCGAATATGATGATGCAGCTCTTCGATTCTTCGCCAATTCCAATCTTGAAGGAGCCAAGATGAGCATGGATCTGCAAAAGGATCTCGAAAAATTGCGGTCAGTGCAGATGTCGCAGACCTCTTAGGGATATATGAGAATTAGGGCTCTTATTCACAGGGCGTCGATATGAAATCGATTAAGAGGACGAACTCAGCATGCATGGTGGCGATCTTATTCTGCTTTGCAGTCATGTCGATGAGCTATCCCTCAGCAGCCGACGATTATACCGACCTCATGAAGCTGATTGCAGATAATGAGGATGTCAGAATAGATGCTCAAGATCTAGCATTCTTGCTTGTGACTCATGGATTTGATGCTGAGCCAAAGGGTGACAGCGTTATTGTGAAGCTTGATGATGTGGTCTATGAGATGACGCCAAACGGTGTGAAGCCTGGATTGGCTGATATTTTATTAAAAGACTTAAAGCCGCCAGTGCAGGCACCTCCATCAGCACCAGAGCTTCATAATGGCTGATGAGGACATTATTGGCGATTCGCCTCACATCGGCTTATCGATCAGATGAGTCCCCGAAGGAGTCCTCTAATTGATTACAGACTTACCGGGCTCTTCGCTGAATCATATGGGCAAGGTCCCAAAGGAGATTATAGCTCTGTTCCTCTGCGTGTCTGTGGTTGGGTCAGTGCATAGCGGTCCACCACAAAGGCGAAATGATACAGAGATTTTGCAATTCAAAGTTCACCCGTGCTAAGTAGCGAGGAGCCAACTATTCTTTCAAGGGATATCATAATTTGATGCACAGCAGCTCGATAGGTTTCGCTCCAACTCATCATAGTATTTCTCTTGTTCTAAAAAGCAGTCAATAACCTCCGTGCTTACATTGAAGCATGGAGCGGGCTTCCAGCTGCCCCATTCTGCATTTATTAGCGTTGCATTTGAGCCAGAGCTCCAATAATTCCATTCAATTGGCAGCTCCGGGCAACAGGAGAGCGGCTGATAGTAAGCCTCAAAGAGGGTATGGTTCTCGGCTTCAATTCTAGTGTCATTATAGCCGGTTGACACGCTCACGTAATTATCATATATCTGGCGGCCGTTCTCGACCCTGGCTCTCAGCTTTATGGTCATCGTTCTGCCAATGTCCAGTGACGAGATAGTCCAATTGATGAATTGGCCATCAACTTCTGGCCTCTGGCTGGAGTCGATGAAGCTCAGGCCCGGAGGAAGCCTGTCCGAAACATCCAATTTCTTGAGCGGCCTGCTGCCGTCATTGGTGACATTGATAAGGAAGAGGACTATATTATCATCCTGCATAATGGCTTTCTTCTCAATGTTCACATGCACATAGCGGTGCAAGGGCTCAGGATGCAGGCTGATGGCGGTATCAATGTTGAATTTGCCTACAAAGCTCTGATCTAGCCGCACCTTTTCATAATCTGGGCCATTTCCCTGGAGGATTGCAGTATCCATGGACCCGTTGAAGGAGCCTATAAACTTCAATGATGACAAATCCATTTCTGCCTCTTTTTCGATGTAAGAGGCGGATCGAATCTCTTCGCTTATGATGAGCTCCTGCTCTGGATCTTTGGTCTGCATGCCTTCCCGCCATAGGCTTCCGCCGCTAGTGTTCATGGATCCCAGGATCTCATTTTGCGGCGAGTAGAGCATCTTGACGTTCTTTGTGATGCTGCTTGAATCCATCGATTCCTGAGCTGAATAGTAACCGCTCCCATGCTCAAAGGATCTTTGAGATTCTGTTCGCTTGTCCGAGGACACTCGCCCTTTGCCTGTGATCGACCTATCTTGTCTTACATTCTCTCCATAAGAGTCAATAGATTGAAACACTTTAAAACTGCCATGATAATCTTCATCTATCATTTCTTTTATGCTATGGGAGCTGTCCTGTGCATTCTTCTTATAACTGATTCGAGCTATTCCAGAATCATGGCTGGCGTCTGAACGATATACTGTCTGGTTCATGTCCACATCAAAGCTGCTGTCTTTTTGCAGGCTGTGGACATAAAGGTAATTTTCTGTGACCACTTCTCCTCGAATATAATTTGCCGCTGATGTTCTGTCCGACCACAGGGATTGGTAGTCTATGCTTCGTTTGCCGGGCAGCTGGAAAGTAGAACGCCCATAGCTGGCAAAGATATCCTTTTTTAGACTCACGCTCTTGTTCTTTGATACCAAGCGCGAACTCTCCTCCTCCTCGTAGTGGCCGCTCCCGTGCTCCGAAGTAGTGATCCTTGTTCCGGCAGCTCCGAGAATGGTGACCACCACAGAGCTGCTACTGACAGGGATTGGCATAGATTCATAGTACCCCCGGATCTCGACCCTGTTTGTGAGCGAGCGCTCCGCTTCTTCCGTGGAGAGACTCTTTCGCATGCGGATAAAGCCATCGCCTTCTACAGATGAGGTTTCATCGAAGACCATCTGCGTCTTCTTGGGTATATGAACATCGAGAACTATCGTGCCGTTTGCCCTCGGAGTCAGATTGCCGATCATCCAGGTGAGATTTTTTCCGTTTATGATGTTAGGATGAGGAGTTGCTCCGAGAAAATCAACTTCTGGAAGCATATCCGTTATGCTCACATTCTCAGCGGTAAAATCGGTGTCGGAGTTTCCATATTTTATTGTATAGGTGATATTCTCACCTCGAGCGGCGGCAGTCGCATTTGCCTCCTTCTTGATCCATAATGAATGGACGACGTAGGTCTCCAGTGTTTTATTCGTGCCTTCTGTTTGCGAAGAGTTTATCTGATATGTGTTGAAGACCGAACCAGCGTTGTCTTTGAATGTGTCTTTGCCCTTGGCCTTCACGAAGATCTCGATGGTCCCTCCGGATCCGGGCAGCAGATCTCCAACATACCACCAGTGGTGTCTTCCTGAGCTCTCATTGATGAGAAGTGGATCTGATAGAGAATACTTAAAATCGACTTTTTCATCCAAATAATCATGGATCACAACATCGGTCTGCTTCACAGAGCCATTATTTCTGTAGTCTATGGTGTAATTCAGATGCTCCCCTGGGAAAATTATGCGGGATGAGGCCCTTTTTCCAATTACCAGCCCTTCTCCGGTTACAGTTGTATTGGCCCAGGCAACGGCATGCGATCCTTCTTTACACCACATATCAATGCGATTGGTGATTATTGATCCCGGTGTTAGAATATCCTTCAATCTGGCCTGGATCGCTATCTTGCCGGACTCTTCTTTATCCAGATCTCCAATGGTCCAGGCATCAATTGTGCCCGGATCCGGAGCAGGGCTTGCCCATATGAACTCCAGGCTCTCATTGTAGGTCTCTTTTAGCATTACCTCGTGAGCATCCTGACCGCCGTTATTTTTATATGCGATGGTATAATTAATAGTACCATTGAATTGCACTGGATCTGGCTCATCATCTTTAAAAACGCTCAAAATTGGATTTTGCTTGAATATCTCCAAAGAATATGTATCTGAATCGGATACCTCTTGGCCAGCTCCCGTCTTCGCCTTCACAGTGGCGATGTTTTTGAGGATATATTTCTCCTCGTAAACTATGTAGCCCGGCGTTTTTTTGTATTCTTTGCTTATTATAACTCCGTTATAATCTTCTATTATGATCAATGTATCTCCTGTAATATAATCCGTAATGGTAATGGTCTTCAAGCCCACAGATGGATTATCGTATTCGATCTTCATGTACTCATTCGTTCCCGGATGCGGATAGTAGTATTCCTCCTCCGAGAGAATCTTTCCTTTTGGATCGTATCGAGTGGTCAAATTCAATTGCGAGACGGGATCTCTATAGTAAGTGACGCTTAAATTCCCTTGCGGATCTATAATCCTCTTCAGGCTCTCCTCAGTCACTTCATTGACATAGTAGTAGGAGGTATAGTTGATGCCAGCCATCTGCATGCTCTCAATAGTTAGCGTTGCCGCATGCGGATCGAACTCTTTTTGCAGTCTTCTCATCTTCTCCAGATTGATTTCCATGCGAGTTCTCAGCCGCAGTAGCTTCTCAATCATATCCTGCTCCCTGTAACCAGTGCTAGCCATGATGCGCAGTATGGTATAATTGGCAGGATCATGAATCTCGTAAAGACATTCATATTGCCATGATTGGCCCGGCTCCAATGCTTCGTCACCTCCCCCACCTCCAACCCGAGTTGGATGGCAGTTCGGCCCCCAATCATGAGTATCGGTGAGGTTTATTTCATAAAGAGTGACTCCGCCGGTATTGGTTACGTTATATGTATAAACGACTGTATCGCCCACCCTCACTGGTGGGCTATATCTGCAGTCTTTTTTTAGGCGAATCTCTGCTTTTGCTGCGGGCAAGACCAGCATCTCAATCTGGTTTTCATTAATGCAGCCGCTTACGTTGCTCTCTATTTTCAGTTCGATCAGAACGGTGGTAGAATTCTCTACAAGGGGAGCTGTCCACTGAAATGAGCTCTGGCTCGCGTTAAGTGGAGTGCCTCCAGTTGCTGACCAGCTATAATTGTAGCTCTGCCCCTCAGGGGCTAAAGGTGCGGAGATCGTATAGGATACGCCACCGATGATCTGATTCGGCTCTGCGCTGACGGGAAGGATTAGTGCCAAGATTATAGCTAGTGATAGCCATGTACACATATGGGCGATTTCTGGACTCTTTGACCTTCCGGAGGAAGGCGCGCGCAAGCACAGAAGCTTAATCATTGAGCGTCTCAGTCCCTGAGGTCAGTTCGATCACATTGCTTGGCACTTCAACAACCAGAATCCTGAGGCTGTCCGTGCAGCTCTGAACCAGCCTGCCATGGTCATCATTCCAATCTATGCTAAGCTGCAGAATATGATACCCACTTCCATAGTCTCTCCAATCAACCTGAAGGCCTTCCTCTGCCGACTCGTCTTCTGCATCCATTCCATCTATTCTCCAAACCAATTGGGGCTTTAATTCGGGTGCCCTCGTGATCTGGGGCAGATATGTGGCGATGATGCTCTCACAAGGAATGCTCGGCCCTTCAATTTGGCAGCTCGGAGGTGTCAGATCAATGGAGCCAGTCTCACGATAGCATTTGGTATTTCGATTGCTGCATCTCCGATTAGCATTGGAGCAATCGATGCCATTGGCCGTCTCCCAGTTTATGACCAGATTCTCTATCCTTACCTCCTGGCCGCAGCTAAATGAGAATCCATATAAGGAGAGAGAATTCTCAGAGCCTGCGGGAATGGTATCCAGAACGCAGAGGCCTCCATCATCGTAATGGGATTCCTGCAGAGCACCATCCACATATATGTCGCATAAGAGAATTACTGCATATCGAGGACTATTGGCATTGTTCTTAAATCTGGCCCATATATAGGCATCTACTGAGCTATTCTGAGCGCAAGCAGATAGCAAATTTCCCTGAGCATCCCCCAGCCAGAGATCGGTTATCGTTACATCCTTGGCGCGACAGTGAAAATTGCAGTCAGGCCAATCTGATCCTGCTGCAGAGCTCAGGATAAATGGGAAAAATAGACATAAAATGGCCGAGAGGCAGATAGTCTCTTTGGAATTGCTGAGGATGGATTTCATAGTCTATATCCTGCACTTTTTTAAATAATTATTTATATTTAACATATCATCATGCGTTTTGCCCATCGGCAGCCGATTGCCAGGCCAGTCCAATATTTAATAAAAATGAGCCACCAGGCAATGCCCTGGTGCTCATAATTTGCATCACGTTACAGTTATCGTATTGAGCGGCACATCCACAATCACAACTTGCTTTTGGCATGATCCCTGGAAAACATAGGGTGATTTCTTGCCGAAGTACCCTGTCATTATAACATATGTGCCGGAATTCTCAGCCCATTCATTCCATTTGATGTTTATGTTGGACCCATCTCCGACCTTGGAATCGGCATTGCCGTTGTATTCCAGATTTTCAGGAACTTCGCCTTGCTTGAACACCCACCAGCGCTGATTGACCTGGCCGGGAGTGCTTTCTGTGCTATATTTGTGATTTTTATCATCGATGATGCAAATCTGATCCGATGAATCTGTTGTTATTGAGCACTGACCTGGGGTCACAATCGGGAAGGTCATGCAGGCCTGGTTGATACAAAGTGCAGCCTCACGAGCTGTAACCAACATCTCGAAGTAATAATTTTCTGCATATTCCGTAGTTGGAACAGCAAAAGAGATGCTTTGGGTATCAAGTGTTGCGACCGTCCTTCCTCCCGCATCATCTTCTTTAACCGTCCACATATAGTCCCAATGAATGCCCAATGCCTGCTGATCAGCCGGTACATCGGGACCTCTGAGGTCGATTATATCGCCTGGAGCTACTGGATCCTGCAGAACGGGAGTACAGCTGCCTGTACTCGGAGGTGCTACACTCTGAGGTGCTTCATCCTGAGCTGCTGAATTCGACATTATGCTTGCCAGGCTCAATACCAGCAAAAAGGCTATCTTCCATCTTGATTTAAACATTAAGTTATCACCTTAAACAAATTGCGTAACTATGGTATTTATAGATTATCATACTATTTAATCAGAGCAGCATATATAGATGCAAAAAACTGGTTTTTATGATAATAACAAATATATATGTTAAAATTAATTTTAAAAAACAGTTGACCATAACAAATATTAGTATGAAGGATCAATAATAGCTACAGCTAATTCCAAGGAATCTATAATGTTGTGACCTAATTTATATATTAATGAGGCGAAGCAATGAAAAGGATATATAAAGCTGCATTTGTGTTATTACTATTTGGTATCGCATTGTCGGGGATAACATGCCCAAGCCTATGCCAAGAGAGCCCCGTGGTGAACATCGTAGTGGATGCGGATATCCCATTAAATCCATCCTCAGAAGAGGTCAAAGCCGCGGGAGGTTCTCTGATAAACCTGATAAATGAGATAGATCCCTTTGACCGAAATGTCACCATCTTTGTGAGCGGTGAGATGGCCACAGTCTACCGTCTGGGAATCACATCTCAGGGTGCCATGAGCAACCACGAGCTTGCTCTCTATGGAAATAACACTGGAGAGAACCTGTCCTCGCTCTCGGCTGCTGAACAAGAAGAAATCATTAAGGACGCTAACAACCGCCTGTATAGCTGCTATATATGCGGAGGCAAGCATGTTGATATCAAGGGCTTCCGACCGCAGGGCTTCGAGCAAAATGAGCATACGCTGCGAGTCCTGGAGAACTTGAGCATTATCTACAATGCCGGATTCCAGCAGGGCTTGATCTATATGCCTGGTCATGAGAATGATTCCTGGCCATATCTCATTGATGGCTTCAATGTATATGCGGTTCCAATCAGCACGACAGATGTGAATGGAGAGAAAGCGGTTCTCTATGACAAATACATTGATGAAGAGATGGGCCTAAGTGGCTCGCAATGGCAGGACCTATTGCAGTCCCAGTTCGACGAGAATGCCAAGGCAGGAGCGCCCACAGTCGTCATCTTCAGCAATCTGGTCTCAGGAAATGGAGAATTCCTTGATGCTTATAGGAATTTCCTTAATTATGCTGAGTCCCAGGGCGCTAGATTCTTGACCACATTCCAGCTGGTTGATATGGCTGCAGCGAAGAATTCGGCCAGCTCTATTCCAGAGCTTGAAGAGGCACGGAAAGGCGCGGAAGATGTGAGTCCCGATGAAAAGGGTGCCATTGCTGATTGCCCGAACTGTGACGAAGCATCCAGTGGAAAAGGTGCATCAATTATCAACTTCAGCATCAGGAAAAACGAATCATGCATAAATTGCACCCAGAATTCCACAAATTCCACAGAGGTGGTGTAGGTATCTTGTCGGATAAGGCGATTAAATCGGATTAGGAGAGATTTTGCTCTTTGCTAATTTTTTATGAGCACCCTCAGGATATCGAAGCCGAAGTTCCGGGCTCGATATCCTGCAAAGTCCGACCTCGGAGCGGTCTGTAGCAATAAACGATAGCAATCGTTTGGATTCACGGTTTTGCGCCATAGATACGATCAGGCCATTGACTGGCACCCCGAGTCGACCCACACATTTTCCCTGAATAATGCAGTATTGCAGTTTAAAAATCGAAACCAACTGGCAAAAAATAGTTTAGCTGCAGCCGCAGCCTCCGCCATGGCCGTGGTCGCATCCCCCATGATCGTGGTCACAGCTGTCATGATCATGATCACATGTGCCGGCATTGCCACATGAGCTGCAACCGGAAAGCTCGTCCTCTGGGCCGCGAATAATAAATCCAGTTCCACGGTCATCATCAACATAATCGATGATGGTCTCTGCCAAAAGCTCAGCATCCTTGGGCTCCATGTGGATTTTAATCCCCCTGCTCTCGAATATGACATCGTCCTTCTCTGCGTCGCCTAGCGTCATGCCATAGTTCGCGCCAGATGGATCGACTGCCGCCAGGAACATCCTTATGACCTTATCCTCCACCACCTTGCTTTTAAGCATATCAGCCGCTTCTTTTGTAATCTCAATCATGAATAGCACTCCAAATGTTATCTGCACAAAACTGATATTTAAAGGTAGCATGCATCTGCAATTGGAGCCTGGAAATCCGAGCATAGGATAGAGGATTTATCATAGAGCAGTGGTATGTGACAATCATGGGCGTTGATTTAGGGGAGCTGCTAAAGAGAAAGCAGATAGAGATTAAGGATCTGTCCGGCAGATGGGTGGCGATAGATGCCTTCAACACCCTCTATCAGTTTTTATCCATCATCCGGCAGAGGGATGGTACCCCTCTCATGGACCGCCAGGGAAGGGTGACCTCTCATCTCTCTGGCCTATTGTATCGCACCACAAACCTGATTGAGGCAGGGGTGAAGGTGGCCTTCGTCTTCGATGGCGAGGCCCCAACCTTCAAGGCTGTCACCCTGGCCGAGAGGTCGGAGATAAGGGATAAAGCGGCGTGGGCCTGGGAGGAGGCTCGAGCAGCCGGTGAAGACGGATTCAAATATGCTCAGGCGGCTTCACGGATCAACTCCGAGATTATCGAGGACGGGAGAAGGCTCATCCTGGCCATGGGGCTGCCGGTAATCCAGGCCCCATCAGAGGGCGAGGCCCAGGCGGCTTATATGGCCGCTCGAGGCGATGTGGACTATGCCGGCAGCCAGGATTACGACTCCCTCCTCTTTGGAGCGCCCCTGGTGGTGCGCAATCTGGCCATCACCGGCAAGAGAAAGCTGCCTCGAAAGAACATTTATGTGGATGTGGAGCCGGAGGTGATCAACCTGGAAGTGGGGCTGGCGAACCTTGGAATCACCCACAAGCAGCTGGTTGAGATCGGCATCATGTGCGGCACAGATTTTAATTCCGGCCTGGAGAGGGTGGGGCCCAAGACCGCTCTAAAGCTCATTCGGGAGAAAGGAGATCTGGAGAGCATCCTGGCGGACAGAGATGATAAGATCGAGGACTTCGAAAAGATCAGGGAGTTCTTCCTCCATCCTCCGGTCACTGATGACTATAAGATCGCCCTGAAAAAGCCCGTGCCAGAAGAGATCGTCTCCTTTTTGGTGGATGAGAGGGACTTTGATCCTGAGAGGGTGGAGAAGACAGCCAAAAGGCTAGAGGAGGTCTATAGGAGTGGACAGAGCACTCTCGACCACTGGTTCTGAATTCATCGATTTCGGCTATGAGCTCGACCTCGATCTGGCAGTTCATTTGATCAAGAAGAGCGGTGCGGCGCGGGTAGGCCTGCAGGCTCCCGAGGGGCTGAAAAGGGCAACGCCAATAGTAGCGGCTCGGATCGCAGAGGAGACCGGGGCAGAGGTGATCATCTCCGGGGACCCTTGCTTTGGGGCCTGCGATGTGGACACGAGGCTCTCAGGTGAGGTGGATCTGATGCTCCACCTGGGCCACGCTGGCATTGGAGAGGAGCCGGAGAAGGTGATCTTCCTGGAAGCCAGGATGAATGAGGACCTAAGAGGCGTGGTGGAAAAGGCGATCGGAGAGCTAAAATCAAAGAGGGTAGGGGTCAGCACTACTGTTCAGCATGTCCATAAGCTCGATGGAGCGCTGGAGGTCCTGGCCGAGCACGGAATCGAGGGCCTTTTAGGTCCTGCATCCGGAAGGATCAAGTATCCTGGACAGGTCCTGGGATGCTGCTATGCCTCTGCCAAGGCGCTTGATGTGGACGAGTATCTTTTCATAGGCACGGGACAGTTTCATCCCCTGGGGATCGCTCTTGCCACAGGAAAGAGGGTGCTGGCAGCAGATCCGGTGACCTGCGAGATCTTAGAGATCGATCCGGATCCCATGCTGCGCAGGCGCTTTGCAGCCATCAGCAGAGCTGCCGATGCCAAGAGCTTTGCCGTTCTCATCTCTAAAAAGTCCGGCCAGAAGAGGATGGAGCTGGCAAGAAGGATGATGGCCCTGGGCGAGGCCCGGGGTCGGGAGATGTTCCTGGTCTATCTGGACAACATCGAGCCGGACCGTTTGCTCAATTTGGGGGCCCGAGCGGCAGTCTCTACCGCCTGCCCCAGAGTAGCATTGGATGATTCTGCCAAGTATAGTATCCCCGTCCTCACCCCTCCTGAGTTCGAGGTGCTGGTGGGTAAGAGGAAGTGGGAGGACTACCTTTTTGATGAGATCGATGATATTTAAACGACCAGTAGACGCTTTCAGCAAGCACTTTAAAGATTATGAGCAGGGAACCAAACAGAGCTTCACTAAAGCTTCTTGACCCTGAAGTCTATCACCACATTGAGCCTGTGAGGGGCATAGCTTCTCACAATGCTCTCGCAGAGCACCTCTATCCCCGCGCTCATCTTCTCCGCTGCCTCCCTTATCAGCAATTCGTCCCGGTAGAGGTCGTCCTCAGGAGAAATGCAGTAGTAGTGGACAATCCCTCCCGGCTTTGCCGCCCCGATGGCAGCAGGCAGGAAGAGGGATGCACTATGGGGGAGGTTCATGATAACATGATCCGCTGCATTCTGGTATCGCAGTGCGATCTCATTTGCATCCCCCTCCAGGATATCGATGTTCTCCACCTTATTCAGCCGGGCGTTCTCTCGCAGATATTGAACAGCTACCGGATTCTTGTCCATGGCCACCACCCACCTACATCTCTTGGCCATGAGAATGGAGAACGGCCCCACCCCGGCGAACATGTCCAGGACGACGTCAGTGGGCCCGACCAGGCTCGCTATCCTCAGCCTCTCCGTTCCCAGACGGGGAGTGAAATAGGCTCCCTCCAGGTCTATACGATAGCGCAGCCCGTGCTCCTTATGGGTGGTGGTGGTCCTCTCCTCCCCTGCTACGTGCCGATAGCGACGGGTGCGGTACTCTCCTTCCACATCAGAGATGGGGGCTATCACCGTCTTGATGCTATTGCTGGAGGACATAAGGGCTGAGGCAACCCTCTCTGCCTCTTCCTCCTCCAGGTCCTCTATCATGGCGATATCGCCCACGATCTCAAAGCTGGGCCTAAAGCCCAGAATGTCCTCTGGGGTCAGGATCTTCTCTTCGGGCACGAATCCAAAATTCACGACATCATAATCTGCTACCAGCCGCAGCTTTTCTGCTTCCTTTTCGGACAGCTCCCGCACAGGCAGATAGATCTGGGACCCATCCGAGCAAATCTTTCGGCCAGGGTCAAATGCCTTCAAATCCACCAGAGCCCGCCTGAATCGCTCGCCATTCTTTCGCTCAACTTTTATCCCCAGGGATTCGTCCGCCATTAGAGAGCGATAGAGCCGCACTGTTAATATGTCTATCCTGAGAAATGCATGTTTTTTGAGGACCTTGGATGCGTCCATGCTCCACTCCAGTCTTCTATTCTGCAGCTAAGCTCGATAAAGCTCCTACCCAAAACTTTTTCTCATCAGCGAGACCATTATGTGACTCAGGACCAACACGAAGATTTAAGATGACCTCGAAATTGTTTGTCTATGGGGTCCACAATGAATGTAGAGAACGTGGTGGCATCCACCAAGCTGGCAGATGAATTTGATCTGTATAAGATTGAGGCCGAGCTTGAGGGTGCCGAATACAAAAAAGAGAAGTTTCCCGGCCTCGTCTATAGAGTCAAGGCCCCTAAAGCTGCTTTTCTTATATTTACTTCTGGCAAGATAGTATGCACCGGAGCCAAGAACATTGAGGATATTCGCAGGGTCATCATCACCCTGGCCGAGACGCTCAAGTCCATAGGCATCGAGAACATCTATTCAGAGCCCGAGATAATAGTTCAGAACATTGTGGCCACAGCAGATTTTAAGGTCGATTTGAATCTGAACGCCGTCGTCCTGGGCATGGGCATGGAGAACGTCGAATATGAGCCGGAGCAGTTTCCTGGTGTGGTCTGCAGAGTCAAGAAGCCCAAGGTCGTAGTGCTCGTATTCAGCTCCGGCAAGCTGGTGGTAACAGGAGGCAAAACTGTAAATGACTGCGAGGAAGGCGTGCAGGTCATCAGGAAGGGGCTCGAAGACATGGGACTGCTTTCATCATCCGGATCGGAGCAACAGATAGCAGGGGCATAGCCATATTCTAAAAGCTTGTTGCATAAATGGCTCCATTTCATGCAGGAGCACCTGACAGCCTGTGAAGACACCAAATTCTCCTACAAGGATTCCCAGCATCATCAGGGCCAGCCAGCATCCGTCAGCCGCCGTCTGGCGATCATTGGAGTCTAAAAATTTGGGCCCGGCTTCTGAAACACCAGGCCCTGAGATTCACTGGCGTGACCCGATCCAGCCTCCGGACCAGCCGCCCTCCGATCCGTACCTCCAGCTGCCGGAGAAGGATTGACAGTCCTCCGACATCACGATTTCCAGATCTCCGCCATCATCCGGCGGGCTGTATGAGGGAGCCTCGGACCAGGTGCCAACCAGCTGGCTTCCGAATGCCGTCCCGTCTATTCGCCCCTGATCGTGGGTGTAGTTCCCGGTCACCTTATCGCCGGACTGCTGAAGCTGCATCGTCCCCCAATCTGTGTTCCAGGTGCCGCTCCAGTCGCAGGACTGGACGGTCCCCTCCTCACTCTGGCTGGGAATCCCCCAGATATGAGCGACTCCCCTGCCGCCCGTCTCGCTGTTCTGCGACCAGGTATCGGGATCGGAGTCAACCAGAGTATAGACGCCGGACGGCAGTGCTGCCCCTGGCTCTACCATCCAATAGGCATCCTGAACTCCTCCCATTCCCAGCTCTCCAGTGGCCGCCCACGGCCCGTATTGATTGCCGGAAGCATCCTGAATGGCTATTGTTCCCGGAGTCTGGCCGGAGCCGTAGTTCCAGTGATAGGTGCGAATCCTGGTGATCGTGTAGGGACGGTCCAGGGTGAACTGCACCGGACTGGTGGGAGCGTTGCCGACTCCTCCCAGGGTATTGATCTCCATTATCAGCTCTTCCTGGGCCTCGACCTCACTGTCTGAGGTGGAGCCCTCGGCCGGATCCTTATCTAGGGCCTCGCCAGCAAAGCCGCTCAGGTCAACAGTTGTGTCCAGGCTTGGCGGTATCGATTCCGAGCCGGACTGCAGGTTTGCGATCTCTCCTCCGGCCTGAATTGTGCCGGTCATCTGCGCTCCGGTCTGAACAGCCATGTCCTGGAAGGAGGTGATGCCCGCTGATTCATCCTCGGTCCTGATCACATCCAGATCCACCATGCCCTGATCGGTAGCGTCGATAAAGAGAGAATAACTGCCTTCTGCCGGGAGCATGTAGATCTCCACATCGCCATCGGCCAGCACCTCTGCGCCGGGAATCTCGTTTATGATCTGGCCGTCAACAATGCCCGTTTGCCTGCCCTGAACATCCGTGAAGACCGCGTCCGCAGGACATCTCAGCACCGCCATGATGGCGTTAGCCTTCCTCAGAACCTCTGCCATTTCGTAAAGGCTCTTCTTAAGGGAAGGAACCAGAGCATTCACATCCTCCAGCGGAATCTGCCTGAAGACCGGATGGGCGGAGATGGCGCTGGCATAAGCCCACATGTAGCCCATGTAAGCTGGATTTTTCCAGTTGTTATTGGAGATTTCCAGGGTTATTTGCGGCATGGACCGGGGCGGCTTGGCCTTGGACACTGGGAAGTTGGGGTCATAGACGTAGATCACCGGCTCGCGCCCCTGTACCTCGATCAGCTTGTAGGCCAAGACGGCGTGACCGGCAGTTTTGTTGCCTATCCGGCCGAAGAACTCGATTATCACTGGCTCACGCGAGTCCTTGAGGGCGTCTTTCACCGCCTGATGACACTTGGCCGGCGACTGATCCCTCTGGAAGAACCGGAAGTCGCTGATCATAGCCGTCCATAGGGGCAGCATCTGCGCCCGGTGATAGATGGCAATGTTGGTGGATGCCTCCTCCAGGCTCATCTGCGAGGTGGGCTTTGATAGGGGGCTGGATCCCGTGTTTGTGAAATACAGGGCCGAGGTGGCGGCCATACCGTAGCAGTGCCCTCCAGCGCCCACATCCATGCTCTCTATTGAATAGTTCCAGAACCTCATGTAGGTCGAGGGAAATAGCAGCCTCTGCATGGCCGAAAGGAAATTCCCGTCTGCCTGAATGTTTCCTACTACTGTGGCCAAGAGCCCTTCTACCATCTCTTCAGTCTCCCTGCCCTCGAAGCCGTAATTGTCGAACCTATAGGTATCATCGATCCAGCTGTAAGCTCTGTTGCCGTTATAGGCATAGTAGATGTTGACTGTAATCGAGGCGTTGTTGTCCTCTTCAATAGCATCTTTTTCGTTCAGCATGAAGGCCTGGGCCTGCAGAATAGCTCCTTCAGCGTTTTTCCCTTCCAGGTCCCAGAATGCGGTTCCTGACTTGGTGGACCCGGCGGGGATGTCTCCCACATAAGCCGGCTGGCCTATGGGCTGTAGATCTTCGCCCTTTTTCAGGTATAGCTGAACACGCACGTCTTTGGCCTCAACTGTCCCCATGTTCTTGACTTCTACTGCCACTGCCTGGCTGTCTGCAGAGATTTCCGTTTGCAGGAGATTGTTATCCTTATGATATGAAAGGTAGATGTGATCCGGGTCCAGGTGCAGATCTGGTTTCTCAGGAGATTTGATCTTGCTGACTTTGTCCAGCCACAGCCTGGCGAAGGCGTCCACGCTTCCTTTCGGAATCTCGTTAATACAACCCAGCTCATAGATCCTGGCCACCATGTTCTCGAACTGGACGATATGGCCTCCTGTGCTCGATGCTCCCTTTCCTTCTAACCGCGGATCTCCCAGGCCGTTGTAGCCGGGAGTGTAGCCGGAGAAGTCCTCAGTGAAGCCGAAGTCCTGGAAATTTTCCTGGCAGAATGCTTCAGCCTTCTCTGAGCTATCGAAGACCGCAACGTAAAGCGACAGAAAGCCCCTGCAATCCTCTGGCATGCCCTCGATGCTAACCTCTTGCGTCAGCTCCAGAAAGGAGACGTTCTGTCTCTCCAGCCCTTTGCTGGTGGTGATCGCAAAGCCAGTGCTGCTGGCCTGGGCGTTGATCTCTCCTTCAAACTTGAAGGGATCTTTTAAGTCCGCTGCCAGCAGCGCATAGTCTGCGGGATTTATGTCTTCCATCCAGCCTCCCGGAGATGACACTTCCGGTGGACTTGTCTCGTCACCTGCTGCCGCCGGAAAAAGTGCAGCCATAAACAGCAAACAAATGAGCAATCTCTGACCTATCATATTCTCTTCGCCCTCCTACTTGGATCCTATAGATATTCAATTCTTGTACGAATCAGGTATTTATATAACTCTGTCCGGGATGCGGAGGAGACAGAGAATGATAGAAGAAAATGGCCTCTCCCAGATCTAGCGCTGGCAGGGCAGCGCCTTTTCTAGCTTACTGGATCCTAGCCCGTCTGCATGTGCGCAATCGAGGCTAATTATAAGGTTAAATGGTTGGTATCCGGAGAATCTCTGGGACGTAGATCTCAATTAGATATATAGGGAAAGTATCCTATAGATATGCGAGCAATCTGCAGCCGAGCCAAAGCGGCAAAAGTCGAGGGCCAATTGATGCATTCGATGACCGTTCGGAACTAGATCTGGTAGCTCATCCTCTTCGCCTTTATAATAAATAGGTTAGTGTTGTATCACATTAATTCTGCTCTATTAATCCGGATTTGGCTCGGTCCGGCCATAGATAGCTTGAGGGCCACATTGTAGATGGGCCCATATAATGCAGACTCTCCAGCTCGTCCCAAGGGTAGAATGCAGGATGAATTACCGTATATGCCAAGAGAATAAAGACACCTGCTGTTGATATGGGCCAGAAACGATAGTCGTAAAGTGCTCCTTTGACTGGCTCAGGCTCATCGATCTGCTTTGCTGAGATCAGGTCGTACCTGTTCTCAATGCAAAATTCTCTGAACGCGCCCCATCCGTCGCTCTTATACCAATTCCTTACCCTCATTTTAGCCTCTTCTAGACAGTCCAAGGTGCCAATGGGATAATGGCCGAGAAGGAAAGCCGCCATCCCATTGTCACGTGAAGGAGGGCGAAGGGCTGGGAGAGGCTTGACTTCTCCCCGATGATCAAGTAAAGAGGCCCTTCGCCATATTAACTATGGTATTATGAATATTTATGTCTTTTTGTCTAATTAATATTACCGAGCCATACGATCCTTGCTTCTCAGATACTGGTAGTGGTATATCTCAGCTCATAACCTGAAGCAGCTTGATTTGTTCGCAGAAAACACCGCTCGAAAAGGATTTAGACTATATCCGACTTATATATTACAATAACGGAAAGGTTTATTAATACGTAATATTAACTTTTATTGAAGAGCTACAGCAGCCAGTTACAGGCCTCCTTTACCAATAACTAACTGTTGTTATGCCCTGGCAGGTCTGCCATCGCCAGGGCGCACCTCTTCCTTTCGCTCCACCCAGATTCGGCTGCTTAAAGCTGGTTGCACCACACAAAAAGAATCCCGGATCCAGTAATGATATATGGAGATTGACCTATTTGTATGATCTGTACCATCGCTCATACCCCTTATGGCTCCCGAAGCAGTGAAGCACATAGATCTTCTCTCCTCTGATCTCGCAGACGATCTTCGCCTGTTTGGTCACCTTTACTACATGGCAAGGGGTCCCGTGCTTCATTCGTTTGCGAGGAGGCACCACCATCATCTTATCCAAGCGGTTCAGAAAAAGGACCTTCTGGCTCAAGGATCTTTTTTATCTCTTCAAAGGAATGGGTCTCGGCCTTTCCAGCTTCCAGTTCGCCCATCTCCGTCATGACCCCTCTATGTACCAGCATCAGCTCTTCTTCTTCAATAATCCGTTTATATGCCATTATGGCCTGACGTATAACCTCCGTCCGGTTTCCAGCATAGCCTTTCTCGATGATGCTTTTTATAGCAACCTCGTACGGAGCCCCAAGATTAACATTCACAGCTCATCACCTTATGCACATTGAATGGGCATTGAAGTAGATAAGGATTGCTCATGCTGGCCGATCAAGGCGCCGATAATCGACTCGGAACCGTATGGAAGCTTTTCCTCCTGGCATCTCGCGAGGGACATCCTGAGAACGACCGCGTGAAAGAGGAGGCTGCCGGGCATTACGACCGATCGGAGTCCATGAGGCTGGACGGCGATGAAGGGCAGCAGCCCTGGCGAACGACCCCTTGAACTTTGCAGGATTGAAGGCATATTTATTTATGGCATAAATGGGTTAAATGGGTAATAATATGCCGCTCGCAAAAGTAGATGATCGGGGAAGGGTACAGCTTCCAAGCAATCTCCGTCACAGGATGAAGCTAGAAGAGGGGGATGAATTCGTAGCAGAGGAGCTTGGAGAGGATACGATTATCCTCAAGAAGATCAACCTGCGAGTTCTGCTTGAGGATGCGATAGAGAAAGCCAAGTCCATCGATCTTGATCAGCTTGAAAGGGAGATTGAGGAGGAGAGCAACCAACTTGCCCGTCAGAGGTTCAAGGTATCTCATAGATAACACCGTCTTCATTGCAGCAGTCAAGCGCGGATGGACCAAGAGCACGGAACTCGTCTATCACCTTATGGATAAAACAGGCTGAGATCATCGAAGTTTGGAGCAATACCAAAGCAATCAAGAGGCTTCTTGAAGGAAGTGAGGACTATGAGGACAGATAGATGCATTCAATTATCGACTGGAACTGCATCTGGAAGCTCACCCTGCTCGCTTCCCGCCAGGGAAGCCTTGAGAACGGCTACGATAAGGAGGAAGCTGCAGAGCGGTACGATTTGTCTGAGATAGCAAGGCAAGACGGCGAGAGAAGGGCAGCAGCCCTTGAGGTAGAGCCATCCTGGTCGGTCCTGGATATAGGTGCAGGTCCTGGAACCCTGGGCCCTGCCTTTAGCCCGCAGAGTGAGGCAGGTTACAGCCGTTGAGCCCTCCTCAGCTATGGTGAAACGGCTTGAGATGCACATCGCTGAGGAGGGGATCTCCAACATCCGGATTCTGCCAAAGAGGTGGGAGGATCTATCACCAGAAGAGGTGGGCGAGCACGACCTTGTCATCGCCTCCTACTCCCTTTCCTTTCTGGATATGCGAGAGGCCCTGCTCAAGATGGACCGGCTGGCCAAAAGGCAGGTCATTCTCTACTGGTTTGCAGGCGTGCCCTCCTGGGAGAGGATCAGAGTGGACCTGTATCCCCGGATCTTCGGTCGGGAGCACGTCTGCCACCCCATGAGCGATGTCCTATACAACTTGCTCTACAGTCTCGGGATCTATGCGGATGTGCAGGTGCTGCAGGGGACTGCCTTTCCGAGAGAGTACGAGAGCCTTGAGGAGGGGATCTCAGAGCTGCGGAGGGCTCTGGGGCTGAACACGCAGGAGCACGATGGAGCGATCAGGGAGTATTTGGAGAGACGGGGACGGCTGGAGGGGCTGAGGGTGATACTGGAGGATGATACCGTTTATGTAAAGATCTCATGGAGGAGAGATAGATCGATGTCATCGCCCTGAGCAGCTATATCAAATCTCACTTCATTGAAGATTGCCCTATCGACAGGAAAAGGATATCGTCCTTATCGACCAGATCAGAAGGACCTTCACATATGTCAATAGCCTGAAAAAGGGCATCTGGCTTGTGTTTTTTGGCTGCGTTTATTCTGTCCCGTCAATTGAGGATAGCGCTATTTTTCCATCTGCGAAGACAAGATCGCCCAGCAGTTGTTCTGCATAGATTTCAAATATTTGGTAATAATACGTAATATTTCTATCATCGAACGTCATCAGCCCCAACAAGTCGGTCTCAAACTTGAGGCCGCAGGAGGAAATGAGATGAGATGGAAGAGTTTTGCTATGATGATAGCATGCCCAGCGCTGATGATCGGATCGGCGTTCGCACAGGGGATTGATATCCCCGGTGACAACGATGGCAACAAAATTGTTTCTACCGAAGAGGTGGCGGCAGCAGAGAAGCTCGCGCAGGAGGGGAAGCTATCTGCGGATGAGCTGCAGGAGATCAAGCACATCCATGAGAAGTATCCGATAACTATCACGGATTCGGCCAACCGAACGGTGATGATATACAAACCGATAACGAGTATTATCATCCAATTAACTTCAGCATATGAGCCAATTTGGGTTTTGGGAGCTCAGGATAAAGTAATTGCTGTTACTACCACAGCCCAAGAGGAATATTCATGGCTTCCTGGGATTATGGAGAAGGCACCAGTTGGCGCCTACAAGGATATTGATGTTGAAAAGATAATTGATCTCAAACCGGATATTGTTTTTTAGCCAGTGTTAGCTCGATAAATACCAAAGGGCTGGACAAACAGCTGGAACCATCAGGAATAGCCACTATTGGTGTTGAGTTTGTGGAGCTTGAACGATTCGAATCCGAGCTCACGAACATGGCAAGAATTCTCGAAAAAGATGAAAAAGGAGAAGAATTCATTTCCTGGAGAAATGGTTACTTGACATCCATCCAGAATAGAACTGGTGAGATTAGCCCCACGATACGGGTTTATGGCGAATGGGCACATGAAAAATGGGCAACTGGGGGAAAGACATCCGCAATTCAATCGGTGATTACTGCAGCAGGTGGAGAAAATATCATTGGTGATTTGGATAAATATTGGATTGTTCTGGATCCAGAAGCAGTAATGTCCAAGAATCCTCAGGTGATATTCCTGGCGTGCTGGTCGGACATGCTTGGTCTTACTGGATATTCCATAGAAAGTCCGGATAAGGCAGACGCATTCTTAAACGATGCCTACAATCGGACCGGACTTAAGGAGACGGATGCTGCTAAGGATCAAAGGATATTTATAATAGACGCAGGCGGTGTCCTTTCCTCATGCAGAAGCTTCATAGCTACGCTTGATTGTGCCAAGCGATTCTATCCAGAACAGTTTAAAGATGTAAATCCTGAAGAGGTAAACCGGGAGTATTTCCAGAATTGGATAGGGGTTCCGTACAAGGGAATTTGGTCATATCCCCAGACAAGCTAAATGCAATAGTTCGAATTATGAGTTAGTCGAGCGAGAAAAATGCCTCTATTGCTGTAGATCAACTACACCTGAGCGGTCTTGAACGTCGGAGCGGGGCCGGGAACGCTGGCCCTGCCTTTAGCCCGGAGGGTGAAGCAGGTTACAGCCGTTGAGCCGTCATTAGCGATGGTGAAGCGGCTTGAGAGGCACATCGTTGAGGATGGGATCTCCAACATCCGGATTCTGCCAAGGAAGTGGGAGGATCTATCACCAGAAGAGGTGGGCGAGCATGATCTGGTCATAGCCTCCTATTCCCTTTCCTTTCTTGATATGCGAGAGGCGCTGCTCAAGATGGATCGGCTGGCCAAAAGGCAGGTCATTCTCTACTGGTTTGCAGGCGTGCCCTCCTGGGAGAGGATCAGGGTTGATCTGTATCCCCGGATCTTCGGTCGGGAGCACGTCCGTCGTGCTCTCAGGCCAGATCCTTCGATAGATCTATTTATGAATTAAATGTTATTTCTTCGACTGAAGGTGTTACTTTGCCTATAATATTCTAAATTATATTAATATTTAAAATTTTATAATTGAACAATAATTCTTATTTAGTATTACTATTTTAGATAGATTTATCTATTATAACAGGTACTCATCCTATCTTGGTAGCATTAGCTGCATCAAGAGGAATGTTAAATGCGTCACGAATTTGAGGAAAGCGCTGATTTGACAAAAATGGTTGTTGGCCACGAACTCTGGCTAGGCCAAGCTAAACAAGAAGGAGATCAAAGAGAGGTATCCCTGCTCTTTGGCCATAATATGCGTACTGATGGTGTTTTAAATCCGGCGAGGGTCAAACCCTTGATTTATAGACCCGATGGCAGTACCATACAACCCACGATGTCCTCCGAGAGCGATAGATATCGGCTCAGATTCCCATTTGCAGGTGATGGTTGTTATACTGCTATAGTGGACCTTGTTCCCATTGTCGTCAGTCAGAATAGCGAAGGATATCATATCGGACCCAAGTTTCAATTTAAAGATGTGACATATTCAGGCGCTATAATTTCGATGGCCAAGAGAATAATGCCCTTAGGAAATGATCAGCTAGAGCTGAAAGATCCTATGCATGGAATTTTTGAAATAGTGCCTAGCGAAGCCAGATTCCGCAAAGGCGAGGATGCTGAAATGAGGGTTTTCTATGAGGGGCGACCTCTGGCAGGAGCTGAGCTGCGAGTAGTCTCCGAGAAGGAAGGAAAGGAGATGGCCCAAATAAAGACTGATGACAATGGATGGGCGAAGACACCTATGACTGAGGATGGGGATTGGATGTTCTTGGCAAAACACAGGGATCCAACTAAAAAAGTTAATGAGGAGTTTGATATGACAAATTTCGTCACGACACTCGTAATGGAGGTCCAATAGAGCAAGTTACTGTAATATGCTAAATTCAAAGATATTAGCAGGGATTTGGTAATATGAAATGGCAAGTTTTTGCATTAGTCCTGGCGCTGTTTGTATCAAGTGCAATTGCGCCAGCGTTTGCTAAGGAAATTGAAGTTCCCGGTGACAGCAACGGCGATAAGATTGTTTCCGCTGATGAGGTGGCAGCAGCTGAGAAGCTCGCAAATGATGGGAAGCTCTCAACGGATGAGTTGCAGGAGATCAAGCATATTCACGAGAAGTATCCGATCAACATTACCGATTCGGCCGACCGGACGGTTACAATATACAAGCCGGTGGAGAGGATAATCAGTCAGGGTACTTATGCCCATGAGGCGATTTGCCTGCTTAATGCTCAGGATAGACTTTCTGCTGTGACTAACACTGCTCAGCGAGTCTATGGATTCATACCTGGAATAAAAGAGAAACCCCAAGTAGGCGAGTATCGAGAGATAGATTATGAAAAAGTGATTGAAAATCGGCCGGATGTATATATCATTGGAAGCAATACAACTTTGCCGGATGTAGAAAAGAAATTAGAGCCATTGGGGACAGCCGTTGTAGTTTTAGGCTTCTCAAAGATGAACATGTTCGAGAAAGAGTTTCGTGCCCTTGCCAGATTGCTGGAAGAGGACGAAAAGGTGGAAGAGTATCTTGGATGGAGAGAGGGATATCTTAAGATGATTCAAGAGAAGACAGAAGATATTTCTCAAAAACCGCGCGTTTACGTCGAGTATTCTGACCTGCCCTGGAAAACGCCGATCAATAGCGAAGTGACAACGATGGCAGGAGGCTTCAACATCGCTAGCCCACTCGGCAAAACTACCACTACTAGCTCTGTGGAGGTGAGTCCCGAATGGGTAATGACGCAAAATCCAGAGGTGATAGTCATACCGGCCTTCCTCGATTATGCACCCACCGATCTCACTGGATATCACCTCAATAGCACAGATAATGCCGAGAAGTTCATTGCGGATATGTCAAACAGAACTGGATGGGCGGATATTGATGCTGTAAAGGACAGCAGAGTCTATGTTTTGGATGGTGAGACTGGTGCCAGCTGCCGGGGTGTAGTGGGCGTATGCTACTGCGCCAAATGGTTTTATCCTGAGATATTCAAGGATCTGAATCCGGATGAGATCAACAGAGAGTACTTCGAGAAGTGGCTGGGCGCTTCTTATGAGGGAATATGGGCTTATCCTCCTGCCAGCTAGATGGTCAATATTTGGGCTATTTGATGCAGGAGGAATGAACATGAGAGGGAGCACTTTTGCTCTGATGATAACATGTGCAGCGCTGATGATTGGATCAGCGCTCGCACAGGGAACGTATGTCCCGGGGGACAACAACGGCGACAAGATAGTCTCTGCCGAGGAGCTGGCAGCAGCGGAGAAGCTTGAGCAGGAGAGAAAGCTGTCTGCGGATGAGATGGAGGAGATCAAGCATATCTACGAGAAGTATCCGATTAACATTACAGACTCAGCCAATCGTACAGTGACGATTTACAAACCCGTGAAAACCATAATACCAATGTCTGCATCAAATTATGAGCCGATAATCTTGCTAGCAGCCACTGATAAAATTGCTGGGGTTAGGGAGGACCTTCAAAAGAATTATGCATGGATTCCAGGGATGATAGATAAGCCAGTTATAGGAGCGTCCAATGAAATAGATTATGAGAAGGTGATCGAGCTTAGACCAGATATAGTGATCACTGCTGCCAGTGATGTCAGCGTTCTGGAGAATAGGATGAGACTTGCTGAGATACCATATCTTATCCTTTTCCGAACACTGGATCAAGATGCATTCGACAAAGATCTGAAAACTCTATCCAATGTGCTAGAAAAAGAGAAACGCGCTGATGAGTTTCTATCTTGGAAGCATGATCTTCTCAATCAGCTAAAGACGAATGAAATAATGTCAGCAAATAAGGCGAAAGTCTACTGTGAAACGCCCCATCACGATTTTTATACAACGACCAAAAAATCTGGTGCCCATGATATTATTAATATGGCAGGAGGTGATAATATAGCAAGCGATCTCACAGGTCAACCTTACTGTGCAGATGTGGAACCAGAATGGGTTATGAATAAAAATCCAGATGTGATCATTTTAATGACGGGGATGGCTAATTACACTACAGAAGATAGTGACATGGACAACCTCGATCGGTTTTTAAAATTGGCATATAACCGAACCGGATTGAAAGAGACGAATGCAGCTGTAAAAGGTCACATCTTTTTGATCAATCCAGCTTACACGGATTGGGGAAGAGGTTTCATAGGAGCCAGCTATATGGCCAAGTGGTTCTATCCGGATATCTTCAAGGATCTCGATCCGGAGGCGATAAATAAGAAGTACTTTGAGAAGTGGCTGGGAGTACCCTATAAGGGTATTTGGGTCTATCCGATAGCGAGCTGAAAGCCGAAAAATGAGCTGATAACAGGAGGCGTCTAATGATCGACTGGAACTCCGTATGGAAGCTTACCCTGCTCGCCTCTCGCCAGGGAAGCCTTGAGAACGGCTACGATAAGGAGGAGGCTGCAGAGCGGTATGATCGGTCTGAGATAGTAAGGCAAGACGGCGAGAGAAGGGCTGCAGCCCTGGAGATTGATCCCTCCTGGTCGGTCCTGGACATCGGTGCAGGTCCTGGAACGCTGGCCCTGCCTTTAGCCCGCAGAGTGAGGCAGGTTACAGCCGTTGAGCCGTCATTAGCGATGGTGAAACGGCTTGAGATGCACATCGCTGAGGAGGGGATCTCTAACATCCGGATTCTGTCCAAGAAATGGGAGGACCTTTCCGACGAAGAAGTGGGCGAGCATGATCTGGTCATAGCCTCCTACTCCCTTTCCTTTCTGGATATGCGAGAGGCCCTGCTCAAGATGGACCGGCTGGCCAAAAGGCAGGTCATTCTCTACTGGTTTGCAGGCGTGCCCTCCTGGGAGAGGATCAGAGTGGACCTGTATCCCCGGATCTTCGGTCGGGAGCACGTCTGCCACCCCATGAGCGATGTCCTATACAACTTGCTCTACAGTCTCGGGATCTATGCGGACGTGCAGGTGCTGCAGGGGACTGCCTTTCCGAGAGAGTACGAGAGCCTTGAGGAGGGGATCTCAGAGCTGCGGAGGGCTCTGGGGCTGAGCGATCAGGAACACGATGGAGCGATCAGGGAGTATTTGGAGAGACGGGGACGGCTGGATGGGGAGCGGGTGATACTGGAGGATGATACTGTTTATGTGAGGATATCATGGAGGGTACGATAGGTAGATGTCATCGGATTCTGCTCTACCAATTGAAAATGACGTTTTTTCTCCTTTCCAAAGACTGATCTACCTTGAGCAGTCGATCTCTTTTGCCATAAATTTTTTATATCTGATCTTAATTCGTAATATTTATATCACAAGACTTCATAAGGCTGCTTGGTCTTTAACTTTAGACCGCAGGAGGAAATGAGATGAGATGGAAGAGTTTTGCTCTGATAATAGCATGCACAATGCTGATGATAGGATCGGCATTTGCACAAGGAATAGTTGTTCCTGGAGATAGCGACGGCGACAAGATTGTCTCTGCGGAGGAGGTGGCAGCGGCCGAGAAGCTTGCACAGGAGGGAAAGCTGTCTGCGGATGAGCTGCAGGAGATCAAGCACATCCATGAGAAGTATCCAATAACTATCACCGATTCGGCCAACCGAACGGTGACGATATACAAGCCGGTGAAGAGCATATTACCGATGTCGGCAACGAATTGCGAGCCTATATTTATCCTTGGAGCTGCTGATAAAATTGGAGGCATGAGGACAGATCTTCAGGAAACACATGCTTGGATTCCAGGGATAACCGACAAGCCAACAATTGGAGGATGGAAAGAGATAGATTATGAAAAGGTGATTGAAATCTGCCCAGATCTGGTGATCACTGGTGCAAGCGATGTAAGCGTTGTGGAGAACAAACTAAGTCCTGCGGGAATCTTGTTTGTTGTTTCTTCGCGTTCAAGAAGCCAAGATAGCTTTGATAAGGATTTGAGACTCTTATCCAAGATCCTTGAAAAGGAAGATCGTGCTGAAGAATTCTTCTCCTGGAGGCAGTATTATCTCGATCAGCTCAAGGAGAAGATCAACAAAATAGAGCCCAAGGATAAGATAAAGGTCTATTGTGAAAGCAATATTCAGGCTCGTTCTGCCGCCACGAATGCCTCTGGCGCACACTGGGCCATCATTGCAGCAGGTGGCGAAAACATAGCAGGCAACATAGGCAAATCTACTTATGCAGACGTTGAGTCGGAGTGGATTCTCAAAGAAAATCCAGAAGCAATTGTCATTGCAGCAACGATGCTCAATGATCCTCCTGGTTCATATCTTGATTTCACACAAGAAGAAAATGATACAAGAAACTTGGATCAGTATTTGGAGATGACCTGTAATCGAACAGAACTGCGAGACACGAATGCTGTCAAAATGCATCGCGTTTATTTGCTCCATGGCACTTATGCTGATTTCGGCAGATGCTTTGTAGGAGCCTGCTACATGGCCAAGTGGTTCTATCCGGAGATCTTTCAAGACTTGAATCCAGACGAGATCAACAAGGAATATTGCGAAAAATGGCTTGGCGTGCCTTACAAGGGAATCTGGGCCTACCCCAGAGCAAGCTGAAGGTTGAAAGGTGATATATAGTATGAATTTCATGAAATATATCTTGACAATTGCATTATTATTTTTGCTGGCAGTGCTTGGAGTTCAGGCATTGGAGGTTCCTGGAGATCTCAATGGCGATAAGGTTGTATCTGTCGAGGAGGTAGCAGCTGCGGAGAAGCTTGTGCAGGAGGGAAAACTGTCTGCGGATGAGGTGGAGGAGATCAAGCATATCCACAAGAAGTATCCAATCTCCATCACCGATTCAGAGAACCGAACGATCACGATATATAAACCAATAGAAAAGACGATTATTCTGCATACCACTGGTTACGAGCCGCTCTTGGTTTTGGGCGCACAGAACAAACTTGCAGCTGTAACCAGTACTGCTAAAGAATTATACTCATATGTCCCTGGGATGAGTAATAAGACAACTATTGGAGCATATAATGAAATAGACTATGAGAAGGTAATCGAATCCAAACCTGACATAGTCTTAGCTTACCGATGCAAGCCAGAAGTTGAAGAGAAGCTGAAGCTAGCTGACATACCCATTTTTGTATTAAAGTTTTCTGAGACGGATAAATTCGACAAGGAATTTCGAATCCTTGCAGATTTATTGGAAAAAGAAGATCGTGCTGATGAGTTCATCTCTTGGAGAAATGACTATTTATATCAGATAACGACTCAGACAAAGGCAATAGATCCGAAAATCAAAGTCTTCATTGCTACGGGAAATGGCCCTTGGGGAAGCTCAACTAATGGCTCAAACAGCCATGACACAGTAACAGCTGCTGGTGGATACAACATAGCAAGCGAGATTTCTGGAGAATATGGCGGCGTAACGGTTGATCCCGAGTGGGTGATCAAGATGAATCCTGAAATAGTAATCGCCGAGGCATGGGTTGAAGGAGAGCCCCCAAGCAATCTCACCGGATATAATATGAAGAGCCCTGACAATGCAAAGCAATACCTAGAAACGCTGTATAGAAATGAAGTACTCAAAGAGACAAGTGCAGGGAAGAATGGAAGGATCTATATTTTTCATGGACCAATTCTATTGGGCAGTTGTAGTTCTCCCATAGGGATCTGCTATTGTGCTAAATGGTTCTATCCGGAGGTCTTCAAAGATCTAAATCCAGATGATATAAACAAGGAGTACTTCGAGAAATGGCTGGGAGCGCCATACAAAGGAGTATGGGGATATCCGACTGATAGCTAGGCTCTATCCAAAGGAAACATAAGAGGATTCCGAAAAACCCCTCAGAATGACCAAATCTGTACAGATCTTATTTAAATGGTATTTAAAGCAGGTGATCTGTTGGGAGGTTTTTCGGAATCCTCATAAATAGATGTTGGAGGATCATTGCCTCCACTTTGATTTTTTGGTATGTGTTTAGCACCCCATGAATCATCCTATCGCTATCGATTTTGGTCAATGAAGTGATGCCCGCCAACTGCATTTGCGAGAAGGAAATACGACATCTTTAGCAGAAGTCATTTGAAATTGGCTTCCTGGAACCAGCCACACGAGAAATCATGAAATAGGTCTATTGATGCTGATTTGAAGAAGCTAAACACATACAAATAAGATATGTACAGATTTGGTCATTCTGAGGGGTTTTTCGGAATCCTCTTTGGAATATACACACGTATACACATATGTGTGTATATTAAAAATATATTCGTATTATCATAACACTAAATCATATGAAAAAATAATATGATAATCGAAAGACTTATATCGTATGAAGGACAAAAGAAATTATCATAGCAAAATGATTGACTCGTTAAGTCGAAGGCTAGAAATCAGGATACGAGCGCCGAGCGATGACAGTATAGGGTAATACCAAAGTCAGACTGCGGCGGTCCACCCCGCAGATCTGCTGTTGATATTTAAATAAAAATAAATTAGGGTCCTAGAGAATAGGATTAAAACAAAAAGGAGGTGGAAAAATGGAAAACGATGCAAAAGTTGAGTGGGGACTTGAAGTTGAAGAGCTGGTCTTTACAGGATGCATGTCTAACCACACCGTGATGCCCGGATTGCCGTTTAGACTGGATCATCAGGCCTGAAGATGAATGCATTGATTAGGTGGGGCCACTCACCTAATCATTATTTGTTTGGTAAGGTGCTAAAAAATGTATGTACCTAAAAGCCCATTTGTATTGGGTATGGAGATTACTACTCAGTGCAATCTAAATTGTCCTCATTGTCTGGCAGATGCAGATTCACGAGGTAAAAAAATACCCTATGATAAGGCAATCTCTGTAATTGATGAAGCGGAACGCATCGGCGTTAAAGATTTAGTGCTAGGTGGAGGAGAGGTCCTTCTCTATGATGAATTTTTTAATTTATGCGAATATGCTTTAATAAAAGGATTGAACGTAACCTTTTCATCAAATGGATTACTTATTCCTAAAGAGATCGATTCCATATCTAGACTTAAAAAACATAACAGAATGCTTCGAGTAGGTATAAGTCTTGACGGTCCTACACCAAAAATTCATAGCTATTTCCGTCCAGAAGACACATTCGAAGCTGCGATAAGGGCAATTTCTCTTCTTCAAAATGAAGATATAAATGTACATGTTTTGTGTGTATTAAACAAAAAAAATATAAAAATAATACCAGATTTTTTAGAATTCCTTATAAAATTAAATATATCAGATATGAGATTACTTCCATTGATGCCCTTTGGGAGGGGCAAACTTCATAGAGAGGAAATGCTATCGCCTGCTGAGTTTTATTATATCCTTCAGGAAAAAAATAAATGGATAAACGAGTTTAAGATTAACATCGGTTTGAATATGCCATGGGAATTTCTTTTCTATCCATTAAATAAGCGTCATCCTCATCCGTGTGTGGCAGGCTATTTACGCTTTTGGATAAATTCAGATGGAAATATGTTCCCTTGTGCTTACATGTCGGATATTCCTCTCGGAAATATCTACACAGATTCCATAAGCGATGTCTGGCTCAATTCGCCGATAATGAGAAATCTACGCGATCCATCGTTGCTTAAAGGTGCCTGCTCTACTTGCGCATATCGTGCCGATTGCCGAGGAGGATGTCGCGGTTTAGCTCAATTCTTGGAAGGTGATTACTTATGTGCCGACCCATACTGCCCAATAGCAAACCAAAAGCTGCTCAAATAATGGAAAGAATGGAAGACGATAAACTCATTCTTTATTTTGGCCATACTCTTATAGTATTAGGAGCCCATGAGACCGAAATATGGGGGATGTGTGATGGAGAGCATACGGTAGAGTTTATGAGTAATATAGTAGTCAATAAATATAATGTCTCTCAGGAAAAAGCTTCTAATAACATAATTAAATTTCTTAATCAGTTATTAGAAAGAAATTTAATTAAACTATGTTGCGATTAGAGGCAAATATGTCATCCAGATTACATTTAGTGGTTTTGGAATTGACCGGGAGATGTAACCTATCATGCAGCTACTGCTATCGCAGAAATGATCCTTCATTTGACATGTTTGATACTTCTCTGCTATTAGACCAATTGTCAGAGATAAATCCATATTTTATTAATATTTCAGGAGGTGAGCCATTACTTTTCGACGATCTATTTAATTTGGCGAAAGAACTCAAAAAAAATTGCAAAAAGCTTCTTCTAACAACCAATGGTTTAATGATACGAAATTTTCCGAAGCAAAACTATAAGATTTTTAATAACATACAGATGAGTTTGGATGGTGATAAAACTCTTCATGAACGCATAAGGGGGAGAGATACATATGAACAAATAATTGAAGCAGCAAAATATTTGAATGGCATTACTCATGTTTCATTTCTTTGCACAATTAGCTCGGAGAATTGCAGCCACATTGGTGAATTTGCAAGAAAAACTCAAGAAAGTGGAGTACTGCCCAAAATAGGACGCATGTGTGGATTTGGCCATAGTAGTTTTTCTCCGATCTCTGATCCTTATTCTTGGATGTTGATTCTAGAGAAAACCGCGCAACATGGAATAATTAATGACGATCCCCTAAACTTCTGGTTCGACGAGAAAAAGAAATCGTCTACGAACCCAAACAAGATCGTCGGCGGCTGCACAGCGGGAATTGCCGGAGTGGCCATCTCTCCAGAACTGGACGTCTATCCCTGCGTCAAGCTCAGAATCCCTGCAGGAAACCTCAAAGAGCAAAGCCTGAAAGATATATGGCTCAACTCCCCGCTATTCGCAAGCCTGCGCGACTGGCACAACCTGAAGGGCCACTGCCCAAGCTGCGAGTACGTCAGCATCTGCAGAGGCTGCCGGGCAGATGCCTGGGCCCGCACGGGGGACTATCTGGCGCCTGATCCGTTATGCTGGCTGAACGGGAGAGGAGAAGAGTGATGGACATAAGAGTCTCCCAGCCCTTCATCCTTGCGCTAGCTCTGAATAACTACGATCCATTCTTCGGCGCCGAAAAGAAAAATGGTTCCAAAGATCTGGACGAAGGGGTATACCTGCAGGTCCTCGATTATATGAAGACTGCTAACCAGCGGTCAGTGCTCGTTCTCGCGGGAGGCGAACCATTTCTCGATCCCCGTCTGAAAGAGATCCTCTCCGTAGCGAATGACTGCGGCTGGAGCACTTCCGTGGATACTTGGGCTGGATTCGGGGAACAGACTCCTTCCTCAAATCAGATCCATCAAATGCGCCTGCGCCTTCTCTCTCTGAATCCAGAAAAACATGATGAACTTTTGGGTGAAAAGGGCAATCATCGAAGGGTATTGGCCTACGGTGAGCGTCTGACAAAAGATTTTCTCGGCGAGATGATCCTGGTCTTTCCCATCTGTCGGGATAACAAAGATGTATGTGTTTAGCTTGCCAGCTTTGCGGTTAGCATTTGGAGACTGTTCAGTCCCTTCAGTCCCCATGTTGCCAGTGTCGTCATGATGCACTCATGAATAGAGGTCCCTTTGTAATTGCGCAGTGTTCCCAAAATCTTTCTCAAAACGACATTGGGTCGCAACGCTCTCTCCGCCCTATTATTGGTCGGCTCTACACCAGGATTGATGACAAATGTGAACCAGTAGTTAAAGCCGTTGTTGATCTTGCCGATGAATTTCTGGACTTTCTCGATAGAGTACTCTTTCTTGATCCAGTGCCGAAGCGCTTCTCGCGCCAATTTCCATAACGTCTTTCTGACTTTTGGCGGAGGATCGTTTTCCAGAGCGGTGGTCAGTATTTCGTAGAGCTCTTTGAGTGCGTTATGTAGCGGAATAGCTTCCTCGAACTTCTCAGCAATATCTTTGGACTCTCGAAGTAGATGTGCCCAACATCGCTGCAAGTGTTTTGTGAATCTGGCATACGGCATCCACCCGTCGCATACGATTATTCCCTTAAATCTCCGAGTTAATACTTCCATCAGAACCTTCATGCCTCGGCTTTTTCGAATCACGAAAAAGGTCTCGGATGGTGTAGTAAATGTCCAGATCCAATGCTTTTCTCCCTGCACACTGATTGAAGTTTCATCCGCGTACACAATCGGAGCGCCTCGAATCTTGCTTAAGATCGCATCATATTCGGATCGGACGGCATCGGCAGCGCGACGGGTTAAATCCAATATCGTAGCAGGACTTATCTTCAACCCGTACGACCTCATCATTGCGTCATGGATCTTTCTGTGAGGCAGTCGATCCTCATATTTGAAAATCGTTGCAAGAGCAATTACGTTGTTCCCAAATTTGCCTTCATGCGGGCAACTTGAATCCTTTGCAGCAACTTCTTTCCGGCAGCAAGGACATCTGTAGTGCGAGATTCTATAATCAGTGACGATGATGGGCTGAGGTTCAGGGATTTCCTCAACGATCTTGGAATCTATTCGAAAAGGAGAACCAAGCTTTGCTCCGCAATCAGGACAGAAATCCATTGTTACTTCCACTTGCCTATCTGGAGTCACATAAGGTCTTGTTACGCCTTTATGCCCAATTTTTTGGCCGGGCTTACCCTTGTTGCTCTCATCGCGATCCTTTTTACGATTACGGCCACGTCTTAGACTCGGTGGAGTGTGAGCATTCTCATATTGGGCTAGCCGAGCTTCAAGCTCCCGGATTTTGGCATTAAGTGGCTCAATTTCACTTACGCTTGCCTTAAGCAACTCATTCTCACGCTTTAGAAGCTCATTCTGTTCATGAAGTTGCTTGTTAGTGTCACATTCGTCCATAATCGCCCTAAAAGAATATCGCAATTATATTACTTAATTTTTCTGGTCTAATTTATTTCTGAGGGAAATTTTCGGAAAACTAAGAGGGGGCTAAACACATACAAAAAATTCATACCCTCAGAAGGACGTCTCTAGCAGCTGGATCAAATCCTCGGTATTGTGCCTTGATATCAGATCCAACAACTTATCGTTCTGCCGATAAAAATGCCTAATTTCCTCAATCCTCTGC